>ERZ808242.4-NODE-4-length-191658-cov-17.877554_pt1 | contig 191658 bp, 142 predicted proteins | sample MGYA00521244_ERZ808242 | MGnify/ENA primary metagenome ERZ808242 (study PRJEB31516, sample SAMN03275573) | gut metagenome | biome: mammalia-associated habitat; material: feces | host: Papio cynocephalus | place: Kenya | collected 2012-07-27 ... | reverse complement strand
CATGGGGTAATTTTGCGATAAAGGGTATATTGTGTTGCGATATACCCTTTATCGCGATGCGATAAAGCGTTAATCGCGTCATGATAAAGGGTATATTGCAACACGATAAAGGGTATTCTTTGATGAAAAGTATTTACTTTTTAGGGTGAATAAAATCCTAAATTCTATAACCGTCTAATTATCAAGCGGTTATGAAAAGTGCCGTAAATTCGCGTATTTCGGCCAAAATATTTTGAAGTTGAAAATAACGCCTGTTTTTTTATATACATTGTCCGCTTTCTTGCCGAGCATTTCCAAGGATAGAGGAGCCATGAAATGGCGCGCCAACAAAAAAAGATTTGCCGCAAGTGCAGTTATTCAGGAAAAAACAATTAATTTTGCATTTGTATAACACGCACCTATTAATTTATACAGACCATGATACTATTCTTCAAGACTCCCAAGGAGAACATCATTGCCACTGAGATGGACCACCAACCCAGTGAGCAGGAGAAACAAGCCCTCTGTTGGCTTTATGGCGACGCCACACTTGTGGACGTCGACACCCTCACAGGCTTCTTCGTCGGCCCCCGCCGCGAAATGATCACCCCATGGAGCACCAATGCCGTTGAGATTACACAAAACATGAGTCTCACCGGCATTTCGCGTATAGAGGAGTTCTTCCCCGTGGAGAGTGAGAATGCCAGCCACGACCGCATGCTGCAGCGCATGTACAACGGACTGGACCAGCAAATCTTCACTGTCAACCACCAGCCCGAGCCCATCAAGCACGTGGACAGTATCGAGCAATACAACGAGGAAGAAGGCCTGGCGCTGAGCCCTGAAGAGATAGAATACCTGCATAAGATAGAGAAAGAGAACGGCCGTCCGCTCACCGACTCGGAGATTTTCGGTTTCGCCCAGATCAACTCTGAACATTGCCGCCACAAGATCTTCGGCGGTTCCTTCATCATCGACGGTGAGGAGCGCCCGTCATCGCTCTTCGCACTCATCAAGAAGACAACCAAGGAGCACCCCGGCAAGATACTCTCAGCCTACAAGGACAACGTGGCTTTCGCGCAAGGCCCCACCATCGAGCAGTTTGCCCCTGAGGACCAGACAACCGCCGACTTCTTCCACGTGAAGCCCATCGAGAGTGTCATCTCACTGAAGGCCGAGACCCACAATTTCCCCACCACTGTGGAGCCATTCAACGGCGCCGCCACAGGAACGGGCGGTGAGATTCGCGACCGCATGGGTGGCGGCACGGGCTCATGGCCCATCGCCGGCACCGCCGTATACATGACATCATACCCCCGCCTGGCCGCCGAGGACAAGGACAAGCCCCGCGCATGGGAGTCACACATCGCCCCGCGCAAGTGGCTCTATCAGACCCCGCAGGAGATCCTGACCAAGGCCTCCAACGGCGCATCCGACTTCGGCAACAAGTTTGGCCAGCCACTCATCACCGGATCAGTGCTCACCTTCGAATACCAGACATCGGCCGCCGACACAGCCAAGTTGGCCGACGGCTCCGACGCCGAGCAAAACGTGGGCAACGCCACTTCCTCCACAGGCGATGCAGTCTATGCCTATGACAAGGTCATCATGCTGGCCGGTGGCGTGGGCTACGGCAAGAAGCGCGACTGCCTGAAGAAAGAGCCCAAGGCAGGCGAGGACATCGTCGTCGTGGGTGGAGACAATTACCGCATCGGACTGGGCGGCGGTTCCGTGTCATCGGTCGACACGGGCCGCTACGGCACCGCCGTGGAGCTCAACGCCGTGCAGCGAGCCAACCCAGAGATGCAAAAACGCGCCTACAACCTCGTGCGCGCCCTCGTCGAGGACGACACCAACCCCGTGACATCCATCCACGACCACGGCTCGGCCGGTCACCTCAACTGCCTCTCTGAGCTGGCTGAGGAGTGTGGCGGTGAGATTGACATGACCAAGCTGCCCATTGGCGACAAGACGCTCTCGGCCAAGGAGATCATCGCCAACGAGAGCCAGGAGCGCATGGGCCTGCTCATCGACGACGACCAGCTCGACAAGGTGGAGAAGATCGCAGCACGCGAGCGCGCCCCCTTCTATGTGGTAGGCCACACCACGGGCGACGCACATTTCTCCTTTGTCCAAGGCGATGGCGTGAAACCCTTCGACCTCGACGTGGCGCAGATGTTCGGCCATTCGCCCAAGACCATCATGCGCGATGTCACGGTGACGCACCACTACGAGGACGCCACCTACTCGCTCGACAAGATAGACGAATACCTGAGCAACGTGCTGCAGCTCGAGGCTGTGGCCTGCAAGGACTGGCTCACCAACAAGGTGGACCGCTCGGTGACAGGCAAGGTGGCACGCCAGCAGACACAGGGACAGGTGCAGTTGCCTCTGAGCGACTGTGGCGTGGTGGCCCTCGACTACCGCGGCAAGGCAGGCATCGCCACCGCCTTGGGACATGCGCCCCAGGCTGGCATGGCCGATCCGGCAGCTGGCAGTGTGCTCAGCGTGGCTGAGAGCCTGACCAACATCGTCTGGGCACCCGTCGCCACTGACCGCGAGCACCCATCGCCCGTGCAGAACCTCAACCTCTCGGCCAACTGGATGTGGCCCTGCCGATCACAACAGGGAGAGGATGCCCGCCTCTATGACGCCGTGCAAGCCTTGTCAAACTTCTGTTGCAGCCTGGGGCTGAACGTGCCCACAGGCAAGGACTCCCTGTCACTGTCACAGCAATATCCCGACGGTTCCAAGGTCATCGCGCCGGGCACGGTCATCGTGACAGCCGGAGCAGAGGTGAGCGACGTGCGCCAGACAGTGTCGCCCGTGATGGTCAACGACAAGAACTCATCCTTATATTATATAGACTTCTCGTTCGACGCCCAGCGTCTCGGAGGCTCCGCCTTCGCACAGACCTTGGGCAAGATCGGGTCGGACGTGCCCACGGTGAAGAACCCCGAGTACTTCGCCGACTGCTTCAACGCCATTCAGCACCTCATCAAGAAAGGATGGATCATGGCCGGGCACGACGTGTCGGCAGGCGGTCTCATCACCACCCTGCTCGAGATGACGTTCGCCAACAAGGAAGGCGGCATGCACGTCAACCTGCACGACGTGGAGCCCGAGTCGGACGACGTGGTGAAGATACTCTTCGCCGAGAACCCGGGCGTGGTCATCCAGGTGAGTGACTCACACAAGCGTGAGCTGAAAGAATACCTCGATGACGAAGGCATCGGCTACGCCAAGATCGCATACCCCACGCCAGCAGAGCGCAAAGTGGTGGTGGTGAAGGACGAGTGGAAACACGAGTTTGACATCGACACGCTGCGCGACACATGGTATCGCACCTCCGCCCTGCTCGACGAGCACCAGAGCATGAACGGCATGGCGGCTGAGCGCTACAACAACTACAAGAAGCAACCGCTCGAGATCAAGTTCCACGACACGTTCAAGGGCTCGTTTGCGTCGCTTGGCATCAACCCCGACCGTTGGAAGGCCGCCAAGAAGAGCGGCAAGAATGACAGCAAGGCTCCCGTGGCTGCCATCATCCGCGAGAAGGGAACCAACGGTGATCGGGAGATGGCCTACTCGCTGTGGCTGGCCGGATTTGAAGTGAAAGACGTGATGATGACCGACCTCATCAGCGGACGAGAGACACTCGACGAGGTCAACATGATTGTCTTCTGCGGCGGATTCTCCAACAGCGACGTGCTGGGATCAGCCAAGGGCTGGGCCGGAGCATTCCTTTACAACCCCAAGGCCAAGGAGGCGCTCGACCGCTTCTACGCACGTGAGGACACATTGTCGCTCGGCATCTGCAATGGTTGCCAGCTGATGGTGGAGCTCAACCTCATCAATCCGGAGCACGAGCACCGCGCCCACCTGTTGCACAACAGGTCGCAGAAGTTTGAAAGCGCATTCCTCGGACTGTCCATCCCGCAGAACAACAGTGTCATGCTGGGATCGCTGAGCGGCGACAAGCTCGGCATCTGGGTGGCACACGGAGAGGGCCGTTTCGAGTTGCCCGAACCCGAGGACCACTACAACATCGTGGCAAAATACAACTACGCCGAATATCCCGGCAACCCCAACGGTTCCGACTACAACGTGGCCGGCATCTGCTCGGCCGACGGTCGACACCTGGCCATGATGCCACACCCGGAGCGTGCCATCTTCCCTTGGCAGAACGCCTGGTATCCGGCACAGCACGCCCACGATGACGTGACCCCCTGGATGGAAGCTTTCGTCAACGCGAGAAAGTGGATTGAAAAGAAGAACAAATAAAAAACAGCAAATTGCCTTCAACCGAAATCCCCTCTCCCCCCGAGAGGGGATTTGGTTGTTTTTCGTGCACATCCTCCCGTCATACCACAGGAAGAGGCACGCGCACAAGCGACAACCCATGGACCAGAACACACCAGAAAGGCCTTACGGCGCAACCCGACAGGCCCTCACCACGGACACGAAGACCACGAGCGGACTGAAACTCTTCACCACGTTCTTCAGGATCGGAGCCTTCACCCTGGGCGGCGGTTATGCCATGATCCCCATCATCCAGGCTGAAGTGGTGGAGAAGAACAAGTGGATCAGGCAGGAGGACTTCATAGACCTCATCGCCATCGCACAAAGCTGCCCAGGTGTCTTTGCGGCCAACATCGCCACCTTCATCGGCTATAAGATCAACGGGGTGAAAGGGGCGGCCTGCACCACCATCGGCGCTTGCCTGCCCTCGTTTCTCATCATCCTGGCCATTGCCATGGTGTTCCGCCAGTTCATGGACGTGAAGTGGATAGCAGCCATGTTCAATGGCATACGCCCCGCGGTGGTGGCACTCATCGCCGTGCCCACGTTCAACCTCGCGAAGAGCGCAAAGGTCTCCCTGTCCAACGCCTGGATACCCGTGGTGTCGGCACTACTGATATGGGCACTCGGTGTCAACCCGATATGGATCATCATCGCAGCCGGTGTCGGCGGCTTTCTCTATGGCAAATACCTGAAATAAGGCATCATGATATACCTACAACTCTTTTGGACCTTTTTCAAGATCGGACTGTTCGGATTCGGCGGTGGCTACGGCATGCTCTCGCTCATCCAAATGGAGACGGTGCACAACCATGCATGGCTCTCCTCGGCCGAGTTCACCAACATCGTGGCCATCTCACAGATGACACCGGGCCCCATCGGCATCAACTCGGCCACCTACTGCGGCTACACCGCCCTGCACAACGCCGGCTATGGTGGAGTGATGGCTGTGCTCGGGTCGGCCACTGCGACCATCGCCTTGGTGTTGCCGTCGTTCATCCTGATGATTCTCATCAGCAAGATGTTCATGAAATACATGAAGACCCGAATTGTGCAAGATGTCTTCTCCGGCCTGCGCCCAGCCGTAGTGGGCCTGCTGGCAGCCGCCACGCTGCTGCTCTGCAACGGCGAAAACTTCTCCACACCGGCACACCCCTGGCACTTCTGCATTAGCGTTGCGCTCTTCATCGCCACATTTGTCGGCACCAAATGGGTCAAGATCAACCCCATTCACATGATCTGCTACGCAGCTTTTGCCGGCCTGTTACTGCTCTACTGACAGCTCCGACACATCGCCCCACACCTATGAAATCCAACGCCAAACCAACCTACCTCAAACCCCAAAACATATGACCCCATCCAATACGGTGAAAGGTTTCGCCAACCGATGGATATCAGCCACATCATTCGGACTGATTCCCTTGTTCTCCATCCCCGTCATGACGGCAGGCATGCACCTGCCTTCAATGATGGTCTATCGCTTCGCCTTCGGCTGCCTGGGCATCCTGGCGGTACTGCTGTGGCAACGCACAAACTTGAAAGTGTCGCTCGTCGAACTGGCGGAAATCAGCCTGCTGGCACTCTTCTACGATGTCGAAGCGCTGCTCATGATTCTCGGCTACAACTATATGCCCAGCGGGGTGGCCACCACACTGGTGTTCTCCTACCCCATCTGGACCGAACTTCTGATGCTTCTGTTCTTCCACGAACGCTTCTCGTGGCCGACGATAGGCGCCATGACACTGGCCTTTGCGGGTGTAGCTTGCATGTCGGGAATTGGCGGCGACGCTGACATACAACCCTTAGGTGTGGTCATCGAACTCGCCGCAGGCTTTTCCTACGCACTCTACATGGTCTCCATGCCGCACATGAGGGTACGCCACATGGGCGGACTGAAACTGACGTTCTACGTCTTTCTCATGGGCATGGTGTTTTTCGCCATCTTTTCCTTCTTGTTCTTCGACGGGATAGAGATGGCCAAGAGCACCGACATGCTCGTCAACCTGGCCCTGTTGGGCATCGTGTCCACTGCCTTGAGCAACGTCACACTCATCCCCGCCATCGAGCAGATCGGCGCCACGCTGACCGCCATACTTGGCGCATTTGAGCCCCTGACAGCCATGGTCATCAGCATCTTGGTCTTCGGTGACACGCTGACGCCAGCCATCGGAGCCGGCTTCGTGCTCATCATCGGTGCGGTGCTGACCCTCATTCTCATCAAAATGAAACGCCATGAAGCATAACTGTCTCTTGTTGCTGATGGCATTGGCATTGGCGCAAACAGTCGCCTTGGCCCAACGCAGACCGCAACGTCCCGTCACTTTCGACACCGACACCCCGTTTGTCCATGATCCCGTGATGGCCTACGAGGACGGTGTCTATCATGTCTATTACACCGGTCACCACATCGGGCACATGACCTCCACCGACCGGCGCACGTGGAACGTGAAGCGCGACGGTCTCGTCACACACATACCGGCATGGACACACGACAGCGTGCCTGGCTTCCGCGAACATATCTGGGCACCCGATATCATTCAGTGGCGCAACCGTTGGTGGATGGCTTACAGTTGCTCGACATTCGGGAAGAACACATCAGCCATCGGCCTTCTGTCTGCCTCGTCACTTTCCGCAGGCGACTGGAAAGATGAGGGATGCCTTGTGGCCAGCCAAGCCAGGCGAGACAACTGGAATGCCATAGACCCCGCATTTGTCAAGGATGACAAAGACAGTCTGTGGATGGCATGGGGCTCGTTTTGGGATGGCATCCAGCTGGCACCCCTTGCCTTGCATCACGGAAGGCCACAGCCGGCCGGTTATCCCCGGACCATCGCCCGACGTTACTACCGCAACGCTCCCAACGGACTGGAAAATCCCACGTCGAGACATGCGGGCGTAAACGCCATTGAGGCACCCTTCATCATGCGCCATGACGGATTCTATTATCTCTTCGTCAGTTGGGACTATTGTTGCCGGGGCGAGCAGAGCACTTACCGCGTCGTGGTGGGCCGCAGCCGGGAAGTCAGCGGTCCCTACCTCGACCGACAAGGAGTGCCCATGTACGCAGGTGGCGGAACGCCTGTCATCAGCGGAGACGGCAAGGTGTTTGAAGCGGCAGGACACAGCGCAGCCTATCATCTCGCGGAAGGTGACCTCTTCATCTGCCACGGATACAGCATTCCCCTGCACGGACAGAGCATCCTCATACAGCGCAAGATGGACTGGGAAGACGGGTGGCCTGTGCTGAAGGGACAATGAGCCTACTGCCAAACAACGACCACAGCGCAACGGCCAAATAGCAACGGCCTACTTCCCAAAGCACCAATGCGACACGAAGAACACTATTTCGGAAAACAATCTTATTAACACACAAGCACAAGGAAAGTATTAATTTCAACTTAAAAACACGAAACGCAATGACAAAGAAACAATTTCTGGGAGTCGCCATGCTCCTCTCCGCAATGACGGCGAGTGCCCAAAAGGACAACGCCCCGACCATGGGCTGGAGTTCATGGAACACCTACCGGGTGGCCATCAGCGACAGCCTCATCCGGCATCAAGCCGACTGTATGGTGAAGACGGGCCTGAAAGATGCCGGATACACTTACATCAACATCGACGACGGCTTCCAAGGTGGCCGCGGCAAAGACGGCAATCTGAAAATCAACCTGCATCGTTTCCCCAAGGGGCTGAAACCCGTGGCCGACTATATCCACTCGCTGGGTCTCAAGGCAGGTATCTACTCGGATGTCGGGCGCAACACTTGCGGCAACTATTACGACAAGGACACACTCTCTGTAGGCGTGGGCTTCTACGAGCATGACAACACCGACGCACAGTTCTACTTCAAGGACATGGGCTTCGACTTCATCAAGATCGACTATTGCGGTGGTGACGCGCGCCAAAACACCGACCGCCTGCAACTTGACGAGGAGACTCGTTACAGCGAGATTCGCAAAGCCATCGACGCCACGGGACGCAAGGGCATCCGCATGAATGTCTGCCGCTGGAACTACCCGGGCACATGGGTGAGCCGCGTGGCCGACTCATGGCGCACCACGGTCGACATCTACGACAGTTGGAAATCGGTAGCTGGCATCTTGCGAGAGAACCTGTATCTCTCGGCTTACAGCAGCGACGGGCATTACAACGACATGGACATGTTGGAAGTGGGACGCTCCATGACAGAAGAGGAGGACAAGACACACTTCGGCATGTGGTGCATCATGGAGAGCCCGTTGCTCATCGGTTGCGACTTAGGTTCCATCCGTCCGCAAACACTCGCACTGCTCAAGAACCCGGAGCTTCTCGCCCTCTCGCAAGACAAGCCTCACCAGCAAGCATATCCTGTCGCCCTGTCCAATGGCGTGTACATCCTCGTGAAAGACATGAAGACGCTTTACGGCACGCAGCGCGCCGTGGCTTTCTACAATCCAGCCAACAGCAATGCCAACGCCACACTGGCCTTCCGTGATGTAGACTTGGCTGGCAATGTGAAGGTACGCAACGTCTTTGACCGCAAGGACGAGGGCATCCGTACTGACGGCCAGATGCAGGTCAATGTGCCTGCCCACGGTTGCCGCATCTTTGTCTTGACTGGAGCCAAGCGGCTGGACCGTCAGCGTTATGAGGCAGAGACCGCCTACATATCCGACTACCAGGAACTATGGAACAACCAAGCCAAGAAGACAGGCATCTACGAGTATGACAACAGTTGCTCGACCGGCATGAAAGCCACATGGCTGGGGTACTCCGCACAAAACGACCTGCAATGGCAACACGTCTACGTGAAGAAAGGAGGCAAGAAGACACTCCGCTTCAAGTGCATGTCTCCAGACAAGCGTCAGTTCACGGTGAACGTCAACGGTGAGGATGTCACAACCCTGACCGTGCAAGGCAACGAGACAGTCAGCGTCACCGTGAAGCTCAACAAGGGCAACAACACGGTCCGCCTGCACAATGACACGACGTGGATGCCCGATGTGGACTGCATGACCATCCAGTAGGTTTGAGCGCGTCAAAAAGTATGTTGAAGCCTTAAAATTAGGTGCCAGCGGTTAAAATAACCTAAACATTTGAAACATTTAGAGCTATTATCCGTCTACATTGTAAATTTGCAACAGACAATTGTGCAAGGGGATCAACAAGCCAACCAACCACAGGCTACACCCCATTCAACACCTTGCCACAGGCAAACACTAAAAATTAAAGATATGAAAAAGAACATTTTTGTACTGGCCACGCTCGCCGCTGCGCTCCTTGTCACAAGTTGCGCCAGCAAGAAAGACCTGCAAAACTGCCAGAATGAGAACAAGGAACTGACAGCCAACTATCAAGACGCCAAGGAGAAGCTGGCGGCCTCACAAGCCCGTGTCAGCTCATTGGAGGACCAACTGGCCCAGCAGAAGAAAGACTATGCCGCCTTGCAGAAGAGCCTCGACAAGAGTCTCTCAAACACAAGCGACAACAACGTGAACATCTCCAAGCTCGTCGACCAAATCAACGAGTCGAACCAATACATCCGCCACTTGGTGGAGGTGAAGAGCAAGAGCGACTCGCTCAACATGGTCTTGACCAACAACCTGACCCGCTCGCTGTCGAAGGAGGAGATGAAGGAGGTCGACGTCCAGGTGCTCAAGGGTGTCGTCTACATCTCGTTGGCCGACAACATGCTCTACAAGAGCGGCAGCTATGAGGTCAACGACCGCGCCCAGGAGACGCTGTCGAAGATTGCCAAGATCATCATGGACTACAAGGATTACGATGTGCTGATTGAGGGCAACACCGATAATGTGCCCATCAACACCGAGGCTGCTTCCATGAAGAACATCCGCAACAACTGGGATCTGTCAGCCCTCCGCGCCTCATCGGTGGTGCAGTATCTCATCGACCACTTCGGCGTGGCCCCCAAACGCCTGACAGCCGGTGGCCGCGGCGAATTCAATCCCGTGGCCTCCAACGACACCGAGGTGGGCAAGCAGCGCAACCGCCGCACACAGATCATCATCACCCCGAAGCTCGACCAGTTCATGGACTTGATCGACAAGGCTCCCGAGGAGCAATAATCGGACAAGCGCCCATCCGCAAAAGCAAGCGGGCATGAAAGTCATCTGCTGACTTTCATGCCCGCTTATTTGTTTTTTCCATCCTTCCATCGCAGCTCAAGGCTGTCGTCGCAAGATGGCAGCCCGGCGTCTTCAGCCACCGCGCCCGCTTCGCTTTATCATATTCCTCACCTCGGCCACAAACCGGCTGTCTGCTGCCAAGTCCTCAACATTGAGGTGCATGCGGTATCGCCAATAGTGATGCGGATCTGCCGGGATGTTGATGCGCTCCGCATTGGGGTCAGCCAGTCGCAACCGCTCGCTGATGGCCAGCCAGTCCTGGATGCTCAATACACACAACATCGAGTGCGACGCGAGTTGTCCGGCCACCACCTCGCGCGCCAAGTCGCCCGACAACGGGTGCGGCGCCGCGCCCTCATGGTGCATCATGACATTGTAGTATTCCTGCGTCCGCTGCGGGTCTTCGTCCCACCACTGGCGCAAGGTAGGCATGTCATGTGTGGAGAAGGTGCACACGGAGCGATAGGGATTGCGCTCCGGATGACTGAATCGCACAAAAGCCTCCTTGGGCATCGACTGTATCTCAAGCGTCAATATCTTCAGCTCATTCATCACCCAGGGCACACAGGCAGGCACCATGCCGAGGTCTTCGGCGCATACCAACATGCGCGTGGCCTGCACGAGCCGCGGCAACTTACGCATGGCCTCATGATACCAGAACTGGTTGTTACGATGATAGAAATAGTCCTCATGTATGCGATTGAAGGCCGCCCTGTCACTGTCCGACAGCATCTCATAGGCGTAATCGGCCTGTGCGGCGATGCGCGGATGATAGAGGTGGATGTTCTTGTGGTCACGCAAAAACAACACATTGCTTATCAGCGCATAGAGTCCATCGCGTATCTGGTCCAACGACGCATACTGGCGAGTGCGTTCCTGCTCATCGTCCACCGTCTCTTTCAGCCTTTCCTTCAAGTGCCAGAAATGTCCTTCCACCTGCCGCTGGGTGGCAAATTCCGGGCGCAAGTCCCAGCGTCCATTGTCTTTGCGCATCAGATAGCGGTCCTTCACCGCCTCGCCCTGGTCGCCAAAGACGCGAGTCACCAGCTCGTCGGTGATGAGCGGTTCGCAATAGAGGCGCTCGCGGAAGGGCAATCCATAGCTTTCAATCTCATCGCTCGTCATGGCCAAAGACGGCTGGAACTGTCCGAGCAAGCCATGCACCGACGAGACTGGAATTTCCCAAATTCGGAAGAAGCCCAGCACATGGTCGATGCGATAAGCGTCGAAATAGCGTGCCATATTCTGGAAACGTCGCTTCCACCACAAGCATCCATCCTTGAGCATCTCATCCCAATTGTATGTGGGAAAGCCCCAGTTCTGACCGTTCACGGAGAAAGCGTCTGGCGGTGCGCCCGCCTGCCCGTTGAGATTGAAGTATTTGGGCTCCATCCACACGTCGCATCCCTCACGGTTCACGCCGATGGGAATGTCGCCCTTGAGGATGACGTGACACTGGCGCGCATGGCTATGAGCGTCAGCCAACTGCTCGCTGAGCACAAACTGAACATAATACCAGAACGACACATCCCGGTAAGCCTTGGTACGTGGATGGGTCAGGGCATCACGCCAGGCCTCATCCCAAAGGTTGTGGTCGGGCCACTCCTTGAAGTTGGGCGTACCGTAGCGATCGCGCAACGTGGCGTACGCCGCATAGGGCACCAGCCACGGTGAAGCCTCGCCGAAGAACCTCTTGAAGGCGGCAGCGCGCATCGTGCGTTGTCCCTCTTGTTCAAAGAGCAGGCGCAAGTAAGCCATCTTGGCCCGCATGACCTCCTCATAGTCTATCTGCGGCAGAGCATTGAGCCGCTTCCGAAGGATCTCAAAGCGTTCGCGTTGCCGCGCATCCCTGAGGGAAGGCAGTTGTGTGAGGTCCACATACTGCGGATGGAGGGCGAAGACCGATATGCAACTGTAAGGATAGGAGTCGCCCTTGGTGTGGTGTAGCGTGGTATCATTGACCGGCAGGACCTGCAACACACGCTGTCCTGTGCTTGCCACAAAGTCGATCATCTTCTTCAAGTCGCCAAAATCGCCTACGCCGAAGCTGGCGGCGGAACGCAGGGAGAACACAGGGACGAGGGTGCCCGCCAGTCGGGTGTCGCAGATGGCGAAGAAGGCCATGGGGAAATTGCATACATGGACAATGCCGTGACGCGGCTCCGCCAGGTCGACAGAGCGATTGCACCCCGTCTCCCAGATGGGTATGGCAGGCTGACGGTCGTCGAATGCCACAAACTTAAACTCATGGTGGCCGCCCCCCAAGTCATCCGCATCCACATCGGCCACCCACTCATTGTGGTTGTGCTCGGTCATGGGAAGCGCCTTCGCCGGATCCCAACAGCCCAGCGTGTCAGCGTCGCCCACGAGTGCCAGTCGTTGGTGATCGAGCAACTGGGGAGCTCGCACCACAAGACGCAAGGTGCTGTCGTAGGCTGAGGCAGGCGTGTGGGCGCTTACGCCGTGTGGATGGATGCAGTCGGTGTAAGCCGACGTGTAGAGGTACGCGTCTTCCGGAATGTCCACCCAATAGTCGTAGACCAAGTATTCAGTGGCCTTCTTGGCCGACAGGTCCAGACGATGGGTAAGCAATGTCCACTCGCGCCGCAGCTCGCTACCCGCGCGCTCCAGGGCATAAAAGTAGTTGATGGTAGTATCCGAGGGTTTGGGCTCAAGGGTGCCATGCCACTGCTCACCGTCGAGTGTGGTCATACGGTGGTGTTCCTCGGTGCCGTCGGGCGCCAGGGTGTGGAGCACCAGTTCCTCACCCATGCGGGTCCTATATGCAATGTTCAGGATGATGTTCATCGTTTTCAAGTTAGTTTGATTTCATTCGATACGGATGGCCAGCGACACGTTGTTGCCATCCACGGTGACCCGATAGCGGCTGTTCTCGCCTGTGATCTTGTCACCCAGCCAATAGCCCAGCCATGTGCCCCCCACACCGATGGCCGCACCGGCCGCCACGTCTTGCCACTCATGCCTGTTGCGCACGATGCGGTCCACCGCCACCCCTGTAGCCACAGCGTAGCCTCCCACGCTGATCCAGGGCGACACGTGGCGAAACTCCTTGTCGAGGATGGCGGCTCCCGCAAAGGCCACCGTGGCGTGCCCTGACGGAAAGGCCCTGTTGTCGGTGCCATCAGGACGCCGCTCATGAATGGCATGCTTCAGCGCCCACGTGGTGCCACAGGCCAGCACATAGCTCGCGGCCGTGTTGACAGCCATGCGCTTCCACGAGCTGGCACTCTCCACACCACAGGCCTTCAGCGCATAGGCAGACGCCACGGGCACGAAGCGCATCCAGTCGTCGGGCCCGTCACCGTGATAAGTCTTCTGCGCCCTGACGGGCACGAGAGCCACCCAAAGCAGGATGGCCAAACTGCCCCAGCGGCGTGAGCGTTGGCGGCCCGCAGGTCGCCGGTTATAGTTTTCCTTGTTCATGATACGAATAATAGTTGCCATCCGTCACGATGACGTGGTCGAGAAAACAGATGCGCATGGTCTCGCAAGCCTTGCGGATGCGCTCTGTGAGCAAGTCGTCTTGTCGCGAGGGGGTGAGGTTTCCGCTGGGATGGTTGTGGCACGCTGCCAGCACGGTGGCGTTGCTGAGCAGCGCCTCGCGCATGATGACACGGATGTCGACGGCCGTCTCGGTGATACCCCCATGACTGATGCGCACCTCCCTGATGAGTTTGAAGCGCTGGTTCATCAGCAGGACGTGGAACTCCTCCACGTCGAGGTCCTGCAGCTTCGGGTGCATGAGGTTGTAGATGGCGGTGGCCGACCCGATGTCGGTGCGCTCCTCAGCTCGCTCCCGGGCCCGCCGCTTGCCCAACTCGCAGGCGGCCAGGATGGTGATGGCCTTGGCTGGTCCGATGCCCTTAAACTGCTGGAGGTCGCGTACGGTCATCTTTCCCAGCGTGTTGAGATTGTTGTGACAGGCAGCCAGCACGGTCTTCATCAGGTCGACGGCACTCTGCTGGGGTGTGCCCGACCCGATGAGGATGGCCAGGAGCTCGGCATTGGAGAGAGCCTCGGCCCCCATCCGGTCGAGTCGTTCGCGCGGACGGTCTTCTTCGGCCCAATGGGTGATGGTCAGGTTTGGCATGTGGTCAGTTGGCTCTTGGGGATTTTGCACGTCGGTTGACTTGCTGTTTCGGTTGATGGATGGAACTTGGTTTACTTATAGAAGTTGTGCTTGTATGCCTCAAACTCGTCTTTGCCTCTCACACAGCGCAACCACCAGGCTTTCAGAAATCCGCAACCGTAGCCCATGAGTTGGGTGAAGGCGGCGCGCACGGCGAGGGCGGCGATGCGCAGGCTACCCGTCTGGCAGTTGGCGTCGAGGAAGATGACGGCTGCATAGAGGACAAGCAGCGCCAGCGACAACGCACTGACCGTCAGCGGCAGGGCTTGTTCCATGCCGTAGCCGGCATAGAAGAGGGCCACGGCGCCAGCGATGCCACCAAGGAAGAGAAGTGCCAACAAGACGACACCCACGGTGAACACGGCAGGCAGGAGGTGAACCACCTTCAGCGAGTCGGGATACTTCTTGTAGAGGTTGATGCGGGCTATGCCACTATTGAACACCTGCCGCCAGAACTTGCGGAAGTCGGTGCGGCGCTTGTGGTAGACCCAGGCTCCGGGGAAGAGGCGTGTCTTGAAACCGGCCTTGATGATGCGGATGGAGAAGTCGATGTCCTCGCCGAAGCGCATCTTCGAGAATCCGCCCAGCTGGTTGTAGACCTCGCGGCGGATGCCCATGTTGAAAGATCGTGGATAAAACTTGTCGAGCTTTTTCTTGCCTCCACGGATGCCACCGGTGGTGAAGAAGGAGGTCATGGAGTAGGAGATGGCTTTCTGCACGGGCGTGAAGGTGTCGGCGGCGCGGTCGGGTCCGCCAAAGGCATCGCAGGGCTCGCGGCGAAGCTCGTCGTCGACGGCCTGGAGATAGCCTTCCGGCAGGACGACATCGGAATCGAGGATCAGCACGTAGTCGCCCGTGGCGCGCTCCACGCCGTAATTGCGGCTTTGGCCGGGCCCACTGTTTTCCTTCACATAATAGTGGACGGGCATCTTGCCTTCGTAGCGCTCACACACGCTACGGCAGGGATTCTGCGAGCCGTCTTCGACGATGATGACCTCGAAATCCTTCAATGACTGGTCAAGCAGACTGTCAAGCAGCTCATCGACCTCGTCCGGACGGTTGTAAACAGGTATTACAAGGCTGTATCTCATTTCTTGGGAATTATAGGTTAAAAGACAGTCATGGAAGTAACAAAAAAGGGCAAGAAGGCTACGGCCATGGCCTCGCCATGGTTCACGTCAACCTTCTTACCCTTACGTTATCTCGTTGTGCGCGAGTTACTTCTTCTCAGTCACACGGCTGACATAGCTGCCGTCCTCCGTGCTGATGGTGATGACGTCGCCCTCGTTGATGAACAGGGGAACACGCACCTCAGCGCCAGTCTCCAGTGTGGCAGGCTTTGTGGCGTTGGTGGCAGTGTTGCCCTTCACACCCGGCTCAGAGTGAGTCACAGTGAGGTTGGTCTTGGGGGGCATCTCGGCAGAGAGGATGGTGCCGTCATCGGCAGAGATCTGCACGTCGACGATGTCGCCTTCCTTCATGTACTCACCGCCAGTGATGAGGTCGCGGCTGATGGGGAATTGCTCGAAGGTCTCCTGGTTCATGAAGATGCAGCCTGTGGGATCCTCATAGAGATACTGGTAAGAACGGTGCTCCACACGCACGTCATCAAGCTTGAAGCCCACCTGGAAGGTGCGGTCGAGGACGCGGCCGTCGGCCACGTTCTTCAGCTTGGTGTTCATGACAGTGTTGCCCTTGCCCGGCTTGCGGTGCTCAAACCAGATGCACTTCCAGATGCCGCCATCCATGCGGATGCAAGTGCCTTTTTTGATTTCCTGTGAATTGATCATTGTTGTATGTCTATGATATTGTTGTTGTTATCAATTTAACGGCTGCAAAGTTACTACATTTTTATAGAAAACGCATAAATTGAAGCCGAAAAAACGCTTATTTCTTTGCCGTTTAAAAAATAATGAGTAATTTTGCAGCCCAAAAGGAATGCTTTGGCCATTCCAAGCTTCACAAGCAACAATAAACAATTAAATATCAACAAAAATGAAAAGAACATTCCAGCCTCACAATCGTCGTCGTGTGAACAAGCATGGCTTCCGCGAGAGAATGGCCACCAAGAACGGCCGTCGCGTGCTGGCTTCCCGCCGCGCCCATGGCCGCAAGAAGCTGACCGTCTCTGACGAGAACCACGGTAAGTAATCGCTCGGACACACTCCGACCGACGATAAAAAGCAGCATGAAAGCGCAAGCTATCATGCTGCTTTTTGTGTTACAGGCAAATGGGCAAAATGTCAGTAGAAAGAAAAAGGGCTCTTCCCCGAATTTAGAGTGATGAGGCACTTGCGTTGGGATTGAGCGTAAGCCCATTGAAGAAAACGGACAATGTATATAAAAAAACAGGCGTTATTTTCAACTTCAAAATATTTTGCCCGAAATACGCGAATTTTCGGCACTTTTCGTAATCGGTTGATAATTAGACGTTTATAAAATTTTGGATTTTATTCAACCTAAATAGTAAATACTTTTCATCAAAGAATACCCTTTATCGCGTTGCGATATACCCTTTATCATGACGCGATTAACGCTTTATCGCATCGCGATAAAGGGTATATCGCAACATAATATACCCTTTATCGCAAAATTACCCCATGCAAATCGCGGCGCGACCGACAAAAAACGCCATTTTCGCGTTCTATTTCACGTGCTCCCCGTGACAAACTTTTGCACCAAAAATCATGACAGCACAAACAGGCAGCCCACCCACACTGACAAGGGCAAGGAGACGTTTCGCGACCATCCTAAAGGCTCAACTATGCACTGGGGCAAGACTTCTCACACCAAAACTGGAGCAGGCAGGCAGGCATAAGACAAGTCGCATGGATATTCACACGTCCTCCTCCAATCGTCTTGCTCTGAAAAATATGTGTGAAAAAAGCGAGTGGCCGTTTGGGCGTTCGCCCGAATTAACGTATCTTTGTGCAAAAATACCACACCGATGACGGCATCAGAATTCTTCGGAAAGTTTAAAAGCAAATACCTGTGGGGCAACCTGGCGGCCATGGCGCTCGTCATAGTCGTGCTGCTGATGGGCGCCAAGATAGGCATAGGCATTTACACCCATCACGGCGAAGCGATTGTCATTCCCAACATCGTGCACAAGAAATACGCCAATGCGGCTAACGTGCTCGACCAGCTGGGACTGCGCATCGAGGTGAGCGACACGGGCTACGTGAAGACCCTCCCACCTGGCTGCATACTCGAGCAAAATCCCGGGCCGGGCGAGCGCGTGAAGGCGGGCCACGTCATCTACGTGACCATCAACGCCAGCCACACACCCACGCTGACACTGCCCGACATCATCGACAACAGTTCGCTGCGCGAGGCGATGGCCAAGCTGACGGCCATGGGCTTCAAGTTGACACCGCCACAATTTGTGCCAGGTGAGAAAGACTGGGTCTACGGTGTGGTCGTGGGAGGCCGGCATGTGGTCTACGGTGACAAGATACCCGTCGACGCCGCCGTCACCATACAGGCCGGCAACGGACAGCGAGACGCCAGCGACTCGGTGAACTACGTAGGCGTCGAGCCTGACAACAACTTCGAAGACGAGGGCGAGGGCGACACCGACCCCTTCGAGGAGGTGAAGGAGCAACCCGCACAGCCAGCGGAGCCCACCGAGCACACCCACAGCGAGCCCGAGCAACGGGGCGAATGAACCAACAAGCACAAGACAATCACACCATGACAGACTACACGGACGACATAGACTTCCTGGAGGACGACGCATTGGGCGACGCCACTCCGGCGGCAGACGACCAGCAACTCTACGAGCACTGGAAGATGGAGGTGGACGCAGGGCAAGCCCCTGTGCGCATCGACAAGTTCCTGGCCGAGCACATGCAGCACTCCAGCCGCAACCGCATACAGACGGCAGCCGACGCGGGATGCATCTTCGTGGGCGACAAGCCCGTGAAGAGCAACTACAAGGTGCGGCCCGGCGACGTCATCACCTTGAGGCTCGACAGGCCCAAGCACGACACGTCCATCCACGCCGAGGACATACCGCTCGACATCGTCTACGAGGACGACGACCTCATGGTGGTCAACAAGCCCGTGGGCATGGTGGTCCATCCGGGTGCCGGCAACTTCAGCGGGACGCTCATCAATGCCGTGGCGTGGCACATGCGGGACGTGCCATCGTTTGACGCCAACGACCCTGAGGTGGGTCTGGTGCACCGCATCGACAAGGACACCAGCGGCCTGCTCGTGGTGGCCAAGACGCCTGAGGCCAAGACGGCGCTGGGCAAGCAGTTCTACAACAAGACCACGCACCGCAGCTACAACGCCCTGGTGTGGGGCAACCTCACGGAGGACGAGGGGCGCATCGAGGGCAACATCGGGCGTGACCCGAAGGACAGGCTGCGCATGAAGGTGTTCGAACCCGACTCGGGCATCGGCAAACCGGCCGTCACCCATTGGCGCGTGCTCGAGCGCTTCGGCTACACCACACTCGTGGAGTGTGTGCTCGAAACAGGACGCACCCACCAGATCCGCGCCCACATGAAGCACATCGGCCATCCGCTCTTCGCCGACGAGCGCTACGGAGGCGACGAGATCCTGCGCGGGCAACGCAGCTCCAGTTACCGCGCCTTCATCCGCAACTGCTTCGCCCTCTGCCCGCGCCAGGCACTCCACGCCAAGACGCTCGGCTTCGTGCATCCGCGCACCGGGGAGCAGATGGACTTCGACTCGCCATGGCCCGCCGACCTCCAGGCGCTCATCGACCACTGGCGCGCCTTCATCAGCGGCACCCGCCGCGAGGACGAGCGCACCTTACTTTAAGAAAGACAAAACGAATACTACAATAGCAAACAAGATGAAAGATCTAAAAAGAAACATTGCCATCGTCTGCGGTGGCGACTCCTCGGAGCACGACGTGTCCATGCGCTCGGCCCAGGGACTGTATTCATTCTTCGACAAGGAACGCTACAACGTCTACATCGTCGACGTGAAAGGCAACGACTGGCATGTGGAGTTTGAGGACGGAAGCATCGCCACCATCGACCGGAACGACTTCTCGTTTATCGGCAAGAACGGCAAGGCTGTCGTCTTCGACTACGCCTACATCACCATACACGGCACCCCCGGCGAGAACGGCATCATGCAGGGCTACTTCGACCTCATCCACCTGCCCTACTCCACCAGCGGCGTGCTCGTCGAGGCCATGACATTCAACAAGTATGTGCTCAACAACTACCTCCGCGCCTTTGGCGTGCGCGTGGCCGACAGCCTCCTGCTCCGTCTGGGAGACAGCTACGACGAGGAAGCCATCGAGAAGCGGCTGGGCATGCCGGTCTTCGTGAAGCCTGCGGCCGACGGCAGCAGCTTCGGCGTGTCGAAGGTCAAGAATGCCGACCAACTGGCACCGGCACTGCGCGTGGCGTTCATGGAGAGCAACGAGGTGATGATCGAGAGCTACATGAAGGGCACCGAGATATCCATCGGCTGCTACAAGACACGTGAGAAGTCGGTGGTCTTCCCTGCCACTGAGGTGGTGACCAAGAACGAGTTCTTCGACTACGACGCCAAGTACAACGGGCAGGTGCAGGAAATCACACCGGCACGCATCGCCGACGAAACGGCCAAGAAGGTAGCCGAGGAGACCAGCAAGATCTACGACATCCTCCACTGCAACGGCATCATCCGCATCGACTACATCATCACCAAGGATGCTGAAGGCAACGACGTGGTGAACATGCTCGAGATCAACACCACGCCGGGCATGACCCCGACGAGCTTCATCCCGCAGCAGGTGCGCGCAGCCGGCCTCGACATCAAGGACGTGCTGACCGACATCGTGGAGAACCAGTTTTGAGACGTCACCGACGGTATTCAGCTAATCATCCGAGAATATGACCATACCCGAAAAATTCAAAGACATCAGGCCCTTTGAGCCGGAGGAGCTGCCGGAGGTCTACGACCGGCTGCTCGACAACCCGCAGTTCAAGGCTGTCGTCAGGCATCTCTACCCCGACGTGCCTTTCGACATGATCGCCGCCAAGATGCGCTCGTGCCACACATGCCTCGACTTCCAGAAGCAATTCTGCTACAAGTTTCTCGAGAACTTGATGCGAAAGGCAAGCCTCGGCCTGGAGATGGACTGCCGGGCCGTGGACAACACACGGCGCTACACGTTCATGAGCAACCACCGCGACATCGTGCTCGACTCGGCCTTGCTCGACAAGCTGCTCATCGATGCGGGCTTCACGACAACCTGTGAGATTGCCATCGGCGACAACCTGCTCGCCCTGCCCTGGGTGAAAGACCTGGTAAGACTCAACAAGAGCTTCATCGTGCGGCGCGGATTGCCCATGCGCGAGATGCTCGTAGCCAGCAAGACGCTGTCCGAATACATGCAATTCGCCATCCGGGAAAAGCACGAAAACATATGGATCGCACAACGCGCCGGACGCGCCAAGGACTCCAACGACCGCACGGCCGACGGGGTGCTGAAGATGATGACCATGGGTGGCACGGGCTCCGTGGTGGAGAAGCTGAAGGCACTACACGTCGTACCGCTCACCATCTCGTATGAGTATGACCCCTGCGACTTCCTCAAGGCCAAGGAGTTTCAGCAACGGCGCGACAACCCGCAGTGGAAGAAGGGCCCCACAGACGACATCGTGTCCATGCAGACGGGCATCATGGGATTCAAGGGACATGTGCACTACCACTGCGCACCTTGCATCGACGACTTTCTCGACACCATACCCGCTGACACGCCCAAGGGCGAGGTCTACCGTATCATCGCCGGTCATATCGACCACGAGATACACCGCAACTACAGGCTCTACGCGTCCAACTATGTGGCGCTCGACGAACTGCGGGGTGACGACAGCCACCGCGACCACTACACCGAGGAGGACAAGGCGGTGTTCGACCGCTACGTGGCCGGCCAACTGGCTAAGATCGACTTGCCCGACAAGGACGAGGACTTTCTGCGCCAAAGCATCCTGACCATGTATGCCAACCCGGCCATCAACCACCTGGCAGCCTTGAAAGGATGAAGCATCGGGGCAAGACACCGGGTTGGCGGACGGCCGTCATCGCAGCCTTAAGCACGCTGACAGGGGCCGCGGCATGCTCCAGCGACCCCTATGACACGGGCGACGGGCGGTACAGCTATCTCCAAGCCGACTTTGGCATGGTTCACGTGACGCCTGCCGGGGCGGTAGACTACCTGCTCACCGACCATGGCGACTCGGTGCGGTTTGCAACGCCTGCCAAGGCCAGTTGGCTACCGGCGAAAGACACGTTGTGCCGTGCCTTGGTCTATCATGACATAAAGGCGAAACGGGTGTTCACCCTGTCGCAAGTGTTGGTCACGTCACCTGCCGACAAGACCACAGCCGCCAACGCGCCCTCAGACCCGCTGACGCTTGAGAGCGCATGGCCCGGCGGAGGCTATCTCAACATCGGCTTCGCCGTCAAGTCGGGCCAGACGGATGAGGTGGACGCGCGACAGTCGATTGGCGTCAGGGTCGACTCCATAGAGATGGCAGACGGCAGGGTGCAGGCCGTGACCTTGCACCTGCTGCACGGGCAGAACCAGGTGCCCCAGTACTATACAGTCAAGGGCTATCTCAGCGTGCCTCTCCCTGTGGAGTGGCAACACGCCCGACTGACCGTCACGGCCAACGGATACCAGGGCGAGCAACGACTGACAGCCCAGTGAATGGCCACCTAAAAAGGTAAAGGCTGTCCCCAAACACATGGTTGGGGGACAGCCTTTACCTTTTTTATATAGTGCGCACTAAAACAAGGGCGCAGCAGTTCACTCTTTTCTTACGGTCAGCATTTTATTTCAACACAGCCAATTCCTTCGCCACCTTGATAAAGGCGGCAATGCAGCGGTCAAGTTGCTCGGTGGTGTGGGCCGCGCTGAGCTGCACGCGGATACGCGCCTCGCCCTTCGGCACGACAGGATAGCAGAAGCCCGTGACATAAATGCCCTCCTGGAGCATCAGGTCAGCGAAGCGAACAGCCAGCGGGGCGTCGTAGAGCATCACCGCACAGATGGCACTCTGCGTAGGCTTGATGTCGAAGCCGGCGGCCAGCATCTTGTCACGGAAGTAGTTGACATTCTCCACGAGCTTGTCGTGCAGGGAGTGGTCTTCCTTCAAGATTTCAAACACCTTGAGGCTGGCACCGATGATGCCAGGAGCCAACGAGTTGGAGAAGAGGTAGGGACGGCTGCTCTGGCGGAGCATGTCGATAATCTCCTTGCGGCCCGTGGTGAAGCCTCCCAAGGCACCGCCAAACGCCTTGCCCAGCGTGCCCGTGTAGATGTCCACGCGGCCATAAGTGTGGTTGAGCTCGCTCACGCCGTGTCCTGTCGGGCCCACGACACCGGCCGAGTGACTCTCATCGACCATCACGAGGGCGTCGTACTTCTCGGCCAAGTCGCAAATCTTGTCCATCGGAGCCACATTGCCGTCCATTGAGAACACACCGTCGGTGCAGATGATGCGGAAACGCTGCGCCTGGGCCTCCTTGAGACAACGCTCCAGGTCGGCCATGTCGGCGTTTTTGTAGCGGTAGCGTTTCGCCTTGCAGAGACGCACGCCATCGATGATGCTGGCATGGTTGAGGGCATCGGAGATGATGGCATCTTCCTCTGTGAGGAACGAACCAAACAGGCCGCCGTTGGCATCAAAGCACGCCGCATAGAGAATGGTGTCTTCAGTCTGGAAATAATCGCTGATCGCAGCTTCCAGTTGCTTGTGGATGTCCATGGTTCCACAGATGAAGCGCACCGAGGCCATGCCATAGCCACGGCGGTCCATGATGTCCTTGGCCGCCTGGATCAAGCGCGGATCATTGGCCAATCCCAAGTAGTTGTTGGCGCAAAAGTTGAGCACTTCCTTGCCTTTGACCTGTATGGCAGCACCCTGCGGGCTCTCTATGACACGTTCGTCCTTGTAGAGGCCTGCGCTCTTCAAGCCAGCCAGTGCTTCTTGAAGATGTTGTTTCACGTTTCCGTACATAGTGATTCTGTTTAAAGTCGTCAATACAAAGTAACTGCTTTTTATTGAGAAAAGAGGGAAACTGAAACTAAAAATAAGGGTAAAGCTTGAAATTTAATCTAATTTAACAATACGAGTTCCGTTGTTAAGCAAAAAAGCAGTTACTTTGCGTTGTGAATAACCACCAACTTATCTCACCTCGATATGAACAACATTCTTGTAATCGGCTCTACCGGCCAAATCGGCTCCGAGCTGACACGTGAGCTTCGCAAACGTTACGGAAACGACCACGTTGTGGCCGGCTACATCAAAGGGGCCGAGCCAAAGGGCGAGCTTCTGGAGTCGGGACCTGCAGAAGAGGCAGACGTCACCAATGGCGAAATGATTGCCGCCGTGGTGAAAAAGCATCATATTGACGCCATCTACAACCTGGCAGCCCTGCTGTCCGTGGTAGCCGAGAACAAGCCTCAGCTGGCATGGAAGATAGGCATTGACGGACTGTGGAACATCCTGGAGGTGGCACGCCAAGAGCATTGCCAGGTCTTCACCCCCAGTTCCATCGGTTCCTTCGGTGAGTCGACACCTCACTGGATGACGCCACAAGACACCATCCAGCGCCCGAAAACCATCTATGGCGTGAGCAAGGTCACCACGGAGTTGCTGAGCGACTGGTTCAACCAGAAGTATGGCACCGACACACGCTCGGTGCGATTCCCCGGCCTCATTTCCTATGTCACCCCTCCCGGGGGCGGCACTACCGACTATGCGGTCGACATCTACTATGCAGCTGTGCGCGGTGAGAAGTTTGTCTGTCCCATACCCGAAGGCACCTTGATGGACATGATGTACATGCCCGATGCCTTGCATGCTGCCATCAGCTTGATGGAGGCCGATCCATCGCGCCTCGTTCACCACAACGGCTTCAACGTGGCGGCCATGAGTTTTGCGCCTGAGACCATCTATGCGGAGATCAAGAAGCACAAGCCCGACTTTGAAATGGTCTACGAGGTGGATCCACTGAAGAAGGCCATTGCGGAGAGTTGGCCCGACAAGCTCGATGACAGTTGCGCCCGTCAGGAATGGGACTGGAAGCCACAGTATGACCTCTCGACCATGACCGTCGACATGCTGGACAAGCTGGCTAAAAAGCTGAAAGCATAAAAGTCCAAGGACTAAGTACAAGAACCCAGGGACGAAGCATTAGAACCCAGGGACAAAGCATTAGAACCCAGGGACAAAGCATTAGAACCCAGGGACAAAACGTAAAAGCCCGTGACCAAAAAACAACGGCCATGAGCAGCCCACACGAAAACGAGCGGTAGGAAAACGTCATGACGCTTTCCTACCGCTCGTGTCTTATGGAAAAAGGCTCCTATGCCTGGAGCCCCTTTTGCGTGTAAGAAGAAGGGGTAGGCCCCATTCTGAAAACGATGCCTTACAAACTCTCAAGCACGCGCTTGAGCACCACTTCTGCACTGATCTCGCGGTTGGCGGCCTCAGGGATGACCAGGCTGTGGTCGCTCTCGATGACGTCATCGGTGACGATGAGGCCACGACGCACAGGCAGGCAGTGCATGAAATAGCCGTCGTTGGTCCAGCTCATGTGCTCGCTATCGATGGTCCATGAGGAATCCTTGGAGAGTATCTTGCCATAGTCTTCAGGACGACTCACGCCGGGACAGCTCCAGTTCTTGGCATAGACGAAGTCGGCTCCCTCCAACGCCTTGCGCTGGTCATACTCCACTTTGGCGCCCTTGGTGAACTTGGGATCAAGCTCATAGCCCTCCGGTTGGGTGACAACAAAGTCGACATCAGCCGCCGTCATCCACTCGGCAAAGGAGTTGGGGACAGCCTGCGGAAGGGCGCGGCAGTGGGGAGCCCATGTCAGCACCACCTTCGGACGGGCCACCTTCTTGTGTTCCTCGATGGTGATGAGGTCGGCGAAGGCCTGCAAGGGATGGACGGTTGCGGTCTCCATGGCCACCACAGGGCGGCCCGAATACTTCACAAACTGGTTGACAATGGTCTCGGCATAGTCATACTCGCGGTCTGTCAGCCCCGCAAAGGAGCGCACGGCAATGACATCGCAGTAGCAACCCATGACGGGAATGGCCTCGAGAAGATGCTCACTCTTGTCGCCGTCCATGATGACGCCACGTTCCGTCTCCAGTTTCCAGGCGCCAGCGTTGACATCGAGCACGATGACGTTCATGCCCAGGTTCATGGCTGCCTTCTGCGTGGAGAGGCGCGTGCGCAGGGAATTGTTGAAGAAGATCATCAGCAGGGTCTTGTTCTTGCCCAGCTGCTGATACTTGAAGCGGTCTTGCTTTACCTCCAAAGCCTCGGCCAGCGCCTTGTCGAGCGGACCGATATCTTGCACATTGAAAAAGCTCTTCATGGTTTTTGTTTTATGTATTGTTGGTTATTTGATCTGTTATTCTTGGTCTATTCTTGCCCTATTCTTAATCTGTCAGAAAGTATTTACGGACGTGTCTGCCCGTCACCCTCGATAATCCATTTGTAGGTGCATATCTCCTCCAAGCCCATCGGGCCACGCGGTCCCAGCTTCTGGGTGGAGATGCCAATCTCCGCGCCCAAGCCAAACTGCGCCCCGTCGGTAAACGACGTGGGGGCGTTCCAGTAGACGCAGGCGGCATCCACTTGAACCTGAAACAGGCGGGCAGCCGCCTCGTCCTCGGTGATGATGCTCTCGCTGTGGCCCGAGCCATAACGGGCAATATGGTCAAGGGCCGCCTGGATGTCGGGCACCACACGCACCGCCATCTTATAATCCATAAACTCGGTGCCAAACGATTCGGCGTCAGCCTCACGCAACAAGTCAGCGGGATAATGGTCTTTCAGTTGGGTGTAAGCGTCGCTGTCGGCATAAAGGGTCACTCGCTTGTCAGCCAAGGGCTCCACCAAACCGGGCAGATCGCCCAGCCGTCGCTGGTGGATGACAAGACAGTCAAGAGCGTTGCAGACCGAGACACGACGCGTCTTGGCGTTGAGCACGATGGCCTGGCCTTTCTCAAGGTCGCCCGACTGGTCAAAATAAGTGTTGACAACACCCGCCCCCGTCTCGATGACTGGGACACGTGCCGTGTCACGCACAAAGTCGATGAGCCGACGCCCGCCACGCGGTATGCAGAGGTCTATATAGCCCACAGCGTCCAGCATCTCGCCCGTGGCCTCATGGGTGGGCGGCAGGAGCGTCACAGCATGGCTGTCCACGCCATGACAGCGTAGCACGCCGTGTATCAGGCCGACCGCAGCGCGGTTGGTGTGGTCAGCGTCATGCCCTCCCTTGAGCACACAGGCGTTGCCACTCTTGAAGCAGAGCGAGAACACGTCGAACGTCACATTGGGGCGCGCCTCATACACCACCCCGATGACACCAAAGGGCACGCTCACACGATGCAGGCGCAAGCCATTGGCAAGCACGCGCTCATGGCAGACGTGTCCCAAAGGCGAAGGCAAGCTGGCCACGTGGCGCATGTCAGCCGCTATGCCCGCCAAGCGGTCGGCTGTCAACAGCAACCGGTCGTAGAGTGGATTGCGCCGGTCCATCGCCGAGCAGTCTTCCGCATTGGCCGCAAGCAACTCATCAGCATGAGCCACTATCGCATCGGCCACCTCCAGAAGGATGCCGTTGCGCTCAGTGTCGGTCATGCCAGCCAACTGTCGGCTGGCATCCTTGGCCTGTTGGAAAAGAGGAGTTAGTGACATGGCATAAATTCTGTGTGTGGAACATGGTGCTGGTTCTCCACCAAGTCGACCAAGATATTGTCGCGTTCACCATTGGCAATGATCACGCGGATGCCCGCTTGCGACACGTTCTTGGCGGTGGTGTACTTCGAGTGCATGCCTCCCCGCCCAAAAGCGCTTTTCTCCGGACGGATGTACTCGCTGAGGTCACGGCCTGGCGCCACCTCCGGGATAAGCTTCGCCGCGGGGTCGTCAGGGTGGGCCGTGTAGATGCCGTCGATGTTGGAGAGCAACACGAGCGTCCCGGCATGCATCATCTGTGCAATGAGGCCCGACAGCTCGTCGTTGTCAGTGAACATCAGCTCAGTGACGCTGACCGTGTCATTCTCGTTGACAATGGGCAACACCCCATTTTGCAGCATCACATCCATGCATGCCTGTTGGTTGCGATACTGCTCGCCAGGCTCAAAATTCTCCTTCATCGTGAGCACCTGCCCAATGGGAATGTTGTATTCACGGAAGAGATCGTAATAGAGTCCCACGAGCTTCACCTGCCCGACGGCTGAGAAGAGTTGTCGCTGCTCAACGGAGTCAAGCTGGTGTTGCACGCGCAACTCACCCCTGCCGCTGGCCATGGCACCCGATGACACGAGGATGACCTCATGCCCGCGCTGCCTCAGACAGGCAATCTGGTCGACCAGCGTGGACACGCGCGTCACGTCAAGCTTGCCATCAGGGCGGGTCAGCACGTTGCTGCCCACCTTCACCACGAGTCGTTTGTTCGTCTCATCCATGGCTATCCTGTTTATCAATGGTCAGCGTTCAGTTTTTCTTCTTGTTGTCCTTCTGCCGGATCTCCACGCGGCGTATCTTGCCGCTGATGGTCTTCGGCAGTTCATCAACAAACTCCACGATGCGCGGATACTTATAGGGCGCAGTCTCCTTCTTCACGTGTTGCTGGAGTTCCTTGACCAGCGCGTCACCGGCCTTGTCCTTCCACTCCTTGCCGAGCACCACGGTAGCCTTGACCACCATGCCGCGTATCTCGTCGGGCACGCCCGTGATGGCACACTCCACCACAGCCGGATGGGTCATCAGAGCCGACTCCACCTCAAACGGGCCAATGCGATAGCCACTTGACTTGATGACATCGTCGATGCGCCCTTCAAACCAATAGTAGCCGTCCTCATCGCGCCAGGCCATATCACCTGTGTGGTAAAGTCCGTCGTGCCACGCCTCCTTGGTGAGTTCCGGGTCACGATAGTACTCCTTGAACAGGCCTATGGGCTTGCGGTCGCCGACGCGGACCACGATTTCGCCTTTCTCTCCGTCCTCACAAGGTGTGCCGTCGGGTTTCACCAGGTCTATGTCATACTGTCCGTTGGGCATGCCCATCGAACCGGGCTTCGGCTTCATCCAGGGCATCGTGCCCAGGGTCATGGTGGTCTCCGTCTGGCCGAATCCCTCCATCATCTGGATGCCCGTCTGCTCCTTGAACTTGTCGAACACAGCCGGGTTCAACGCCTCTCCCGCCGTGGTGCAATACTCCAGCGACGAGAGGTCGTATTTCGACAGGTCCTCACGAATCATGAACCGGTAGACCGTGGGAGGCGCACAGAACGACGTGACATGATACTTGGCAATCTGGCGGAGCAGTGTGTCAGCGTTGAACTTTTCGTGATCGAACACGAAGACCGTCGCGCCCGCGAACCATTGGCCATAAAACTTGCCCCAGACAGCCTTGCCCCATCCCGTGTCGGCCACGGTGAGATGAAGCGACCCCTCATGCAGGTTGTGCCAAAACACACCCGTGGTGAGATGGCCCAAGGCATAAAGGTAGTCGTGGGCGACCATCTTCGGCTCGCCGCTGGTGCCGCTGGTGAAATACATCAGCATGGTATCCTCGTTGGTATTGACAAACGCCGGACGGACAAAGCGGGGCGCCTTGCGCCACTCAGCCTGCCAGTCGTGGAACCCCTCGGGTATGGGCTTGCCGTGGTCGGTCACCGTGACGAGTGTCTTCACCGTGGGACTCTCAGGCATGGCCTGCCTCACCTGCTCAGTCACATACGGGTCATCGACACAGATGATGGCCTTCACACTGGCCCGCGTGTTGCGGTAGACGATGTCGTGCTTGGTGAGCATGTGGGTGGCAGGAATGACTATGGCGCCAATCTTGTGGAGCGCCAGCATGATGACCCACCACTCATAGCGCCGCTTGAGGATGAGCATGACGGGATCGTTCTTGCCGATGCCCAACGTGAGGAGATACGAGGCCGCCTGGTCCGACTGCTCCTTGAGCTGTCCGTAGGTGGTGCGTATCTCGTCACCCAGGTCGTTGGTCCAGAGGATGGCGAGCTTGTCGGGAGCTTCCTGAGCCCACACATCCATGACGTCGTAGGCAAAATTGAAATTCTCCGGAATGATAAACTCCAGGTGCTTGTTATAGTCTTCGACCGACTCGAAATGGGTCTGCTTTAAAAATCTCTCTATCATGATGCGTGCTTTCGGTAGGTTACTCCACGACGGCGGCCAGGAACTTCACCGCCTTCTCCCCCACAGCCATCATGCCGTGGGGTTTGCCGGAATCGAAATAAATGCTGTCGCCCTCATTGAGGCGAATGGTCTTGTCCTCGAGATAGAGGTCCATGGAACCCTCGAGCACCAGGTTGAACTCCTGCCCGGCATGGGTGTTCTTGTAGATGGTGTGCGCCTCGGGCTTGGGCTCAACGGTGACGATGAACACGTCGGCACGGTGATTGACAAATCCGCTCACCAGACTCTGGTACTTGTAAGCCTTCGTCCGTTCGACGCTCATGCCCTGCCCCTTGCGCACCACGAAGTAAGACCTCATGTGAGGCGATTCGGCAAACATCAGCTCCTCGGCCGACACGCCATACTGGTGGGCGATCTTCATCAGTTTGGAGATGGTGATGTCCGACTCGCCACGTTCTATTTTCTCATACTTTTCGACATCAATGCCACAAGTGTCTGCCACCTCTTGGGTTGACAAGTCGAGCGCGTCGCGCAGTCCCTTGAGCCTTTCGCCGATTTGTTTCAGTTGTTCATCCATGTTGTTGGTTCGTTTAGAGGGATGGTGTGATGAATATATGAAGGATGGTGTGATAACCTGTCAGGATGGGTCATCGGACTATGAATGCGGCCAGCCCATCACTTGGCTCCGGCCTTCAGTCCGCGGATGACAGCCGACGAGAAGCCGGCGTGCTCCATCTCGTTGAGGCCCTTGATGGTGACACCTCCCGGCGTGGTCACCAGGTCGATGGCCTGCTCGGGATGCAGTCCGCTGTGGCGAAGCAACGTCACGGCGCCCTCGACGGTCTGCATGACGATTTCCTTGGCCACATCGGCCTTGAAGCCGAGTTCCACACCGCCCTCGGCTGCCGCGCGGATGTAACGCATGGCATAAGCTATGCCACACGAAGCCAGTGTGGTGCCGGCCGCCAAGTGTCCAAAGTCGGTGAGCAACGAGGTGCCCATCTCATCGAACAGGCCCTTGACCAGCTCCGTCTGCTCGGGTGTGGCCCCCACAGGAACGATGAAGGTCATCGACTGCAGGTGGGCGATGGCAATGTTGGGAATGACCAGGAAGAGAGGCGGCGTGTCGGGCAGCCACTCCCCGACCTGTTCCGGGCGGATGCCCGCGGCAATGACGATGAGCAGTTGCTCCTTGGGCCGCACGACATCCCTTATCTCGCGCAACACCGTCTCGACAAGCCAGGGCTTGACGCACACGCACACCACATCGGCCTGACTGGCCGCCTGTCGGTTGTCGGTGGTGGCCACCGCGCCCCGCTTCTCAAACGGTTCCAGTTTCGCCCTCGTGGGATTGGCAACAATGATGTCTTGCGGATGGAGCGCCGGCAGTTGCAGCAGTCCCTCCACGGTGGCGCCACCCATGGCCCCCACCCCGATCATGGCAATCTTCATAAGCCTTTGAAAACGTTCTTGAGTTTTTCGATGAAAAGATCCGCATCGGCCTTCGTCAGGCACAGCGGCGGCAGGAGGCGAAGCACGTTGGTGCCGGCACATCCCGTGAAGCAGTGCTCCTGATGGATGAGAGGCAGGCGCACGTCCTTATGAGGAATGTCAAGGTCGACGCCAATCATGAGGCCACGGCCACGCACCTCCAGGATATGGGGTTCCGTCTTTTGCAGTGCCTTGAGCTGGCTGATGAGATATTCTCCCACCTCATGGGCGTTGTCGACGAGGTGTTCCTGTTCAAACACGTCCAGCACGGCGAGTGCCGCCGCACAGGCCAGGTGATTGCCTCCAAAGGTCGTGCCGAGCTGTCCCTTGACAGGTACGAACTCGGGCGAGATGAGCACAGCGCCCATGGGAAAGCCGTTGCCGATGCCCTTGGCCACCGTGATGAGGTCGGGCTTGACGCCAAGCCACTGGTGGGCAAAGAACTTACCACTGCGGCCGTAGCCACACTGTATCTCGTCGCAGATGAGCACCGCGCCATGCTTCTTGCAGGCAGCCGCCAGCCCTTGGGCAAACTCAGGTGTGGCCAGGCGGATGCCTCCCACGCCCTGGATAGCCTCCAGGATGACGGCGCACACGTCGCCCTTCTCCATTTCACGCTCCCAGGGAGCGAGCTCGTTGAGCGGCAGGAAGGTGGTATGGCCGTTGGCGTTGATGGGCGCCACAATCTTGGGATTGTCAGTAGCCTCCACGGCGAGCGACGTGCGGCCATGGAAAGCATGTGCTGCTGCCAGCACACGTGTGCGTCCCGTGTGGAAGCTGGCAAGCTTGAGGGCATTCTCGTTGGCCTCCGCGCCACTGTTGATGAGGAACAGCTGATAGTCATCGTAGCCCGAGACGCGCCCCAGGCGGTCGGCCAGTTGCTCTTGCAGGCGATTGATGACACTGTTGGAATAGAATCCCAAACTATGGAGTTGCCGGGTCAGCGTCTCCACATAGTGGGGATGGCAATGGCCAATGCTGATGACGGCATGGCCTCCGTACAAGTCCAGATACTCCTGGCCCTTGTCGTCCCACACCCTGGTTCCTTTCCCCTTGACGATATTCACGTCAAACAAGGAATACACATCGTATAAATTCATCTTGTATATTTTTCTCTAAGTCCCCACAACGGAGGATCCTTGGTTGCACGAATGTCTCTCCGTGAGCCGGAGAGGCGTTAGAAGACACGGAAGGGCAGACGCCCTGCATGGCCCGTCAGAAGGCCGAGGGCTTGAGCCCCAGCCCCGCTGTCTCACTGATGCCGAACATGAGGTTCATGTTCTGCACGGCCTGTCCGACAGCTCCCTTGAGCAAATTGTCGATACAGGCGGTGACAAGCAGTTTGCCATCGATGAGGTCACAGTGGACCAGCGCCTTGTTGGTGTTGACCACCTGCTTCATGTCGAGCGCCTTGTCCACGTAGTGTGTGAACGGCTCCTCGGCATAGAACGCCTTGTAGCCCGCCACGATGTCCTCTGCCGCCGCATCGGTGTGGAGCACCTCAGTGGCGAAGATGCCACGGGCGAAGTTGCCACGGTAAGGCAAGAAGTCGATGGCCGCCTGGAGGTCACCCTGTTCCTGGCGGAGGCTCTGCCTGATCTCGGGCACATGCTGGTGACGGAATGCCTTGTAGACACTGAGGTTGTCGGTGCGCCACGAATAATGGGTGGTGGCACCGGGCTTGACGCCCGCTCCCGTGGACCCCGTGATGGCATTGACCATCACGTCGCTCGTGATGAGATGCATGCGGGCGGCGGGCAGCAAGCCCAACTGTATGCAGGTGGCGAAGCAACCGGGGTTGGCCACGTGCCGAGCGGCCGCGATGCGCTGGCGGTTGATCTCGGGCAGACCATACACGAAGTCGTGGTTGTCGGGCGCATAGGGTTTCGACGGGTCATAGGCGCCAGGCGCTGCCAGGCGGAAGTCTTGCGCCAGGTCGATGATTTTGACGCGCTCGGGGATGTGGTGCTCGCGCAGGAAGGCCTCGCTCTTGCCGTGGCCAAAACAGAAGAAGACCACATCGACATCGCTGAAGGGCATCCCGGAGGTGAACCGCATGTCGGTGTCGCCATAGAGGCCCTCGTGGACATCGGTCAGGAGGTTGCCCGCGTTGCTCTCACTGTTGACAAACACCAGCTCCGCCTCGGGGTGGTGAAGCAACAGGCGGATGAGTTCGCCAGCCGTGTAGCCGGCGCCGCCCAATATTCCTATCTTGATCATTATGAATTTGCTTGTTTAGTATTTTGGCATGACAATCCAAAGGATGATGTATGCCAGCAGCCCGGGAAAGCCCGCGCAACACACGGAGAGAAACACGTAGACCAGGCGCAAGATGGCCGAGTCCCAACCGAAATAGGCCGCTACGCCGCCAAGAACGCCAGCGATCCAACGGTCGGATGCGGAGCGGACCAGTCTTTTATTCGTTGACATAGTGCTATCGTGTTAGGTGGATTATCGTTTCTCGTCGGGGTGCATGCCGTAGAAGACGCGCAGCGGGGTGGAGGTGATCTTGATGAATCCCTTGGCGTCCTCGGCCGTCCAGCCGTGGTTCATCTCGCCATACTCGCCGAGCTTCGACTTGGTGAGGTCGTCGGGCGAGTCGACACCGACAGTCTGGAAGCCATAGGGGCGCAACTTGAGGATGGCCGTGCCGTTGACGTGCCGCTGCGAACTGGTGAGGAACGCCTCCATGTCGGGCATGACAGGCTCCAGGTACTGGCTCTCGTGGAGGAACATGCCATACCAGTTGGCCACCTGGTCTTTCCAATACTGCTGCCACTTCGACAGGGTGGATTTCTCCAGGAGACGATGAGCCTCAATGATAAGCATGGGCGCTGCGGCCTCAAACCCCACGCGGCCCTTGATGCCAATGATGGTGTCGCCCACGTTGCAGTCGCGTCCGATGGCATAGCTGGCACCGATCTCCTCAATCTTCTGGATGGCTTTCACCTTGTCGTCGAAGGTCTCGCCATTGACCGCCACAATCTCGCCCTTGTCGAACGTGATGCGCAGCTCGGCCTCCGGCTCCTTGGCGGTGACGTGCTTGAGGTAAGCCTCCTCGGGCAGGCCCTGGGTGGGGTCGAGCAACTCGCCGCCGCAGATGCTGGTTCCCCAGATGCCTACGTTGTAACTGTACTTCAGCTTGGTGAAGTCGGCGAAGAAGCCATGCTCGTTCAGGTAGTCGACCTCTTCCTTACGCGAGAGCTCCTTGTCGCGCGTCAGGGTGATGATCTCCACGCCCGGTGCCATGACGAGGAAGGTCATGTCGAAACGGATCTGGTCGTTGCCTGCACCCGTGGAGCCATGGGCGATGGCGTCGGCGCCGATCTCCTTGGCATAGCGGGCGATGGCGATGGCCTGGAAGATGCGCTCCGATGACACGGAGATGGGATAGCAGTTGTTGCGGAGCACATTGCCGAAGATCATGTATTTCAGCGACTTGGCGTAATACTCCTGGGTGACATCAAGTGTGACATACTTCACGGCGCCCAACTTGATGGCGTTTTCCTCGTTTTTCTTCAACTGCTCGGCGCTGAAGCCGCCTGTGTTGGCACAAGCCGCATAGACTTCCCAGCCCTCCTGGGCCAACTTCATCACAGTGTATGATGTGTCAAGGCCTCCACTGTAAGCCACTACTACTTTCTTTTTCATAATCGGGTTCCTCCATGGCCGGTCTTCTCTGTCGGGTGGTCGGCATGGGCATTGAGCCTGGATGACCATCGCCGAGGGTGACTGGCGCTTTATTTTTGTTTTGGTTTATTTACTGATGTATATTAAGGTGTGGCATGCTCGCGCCACATGTGCTTGGGGTGCCACCTACGACTCCCCGTAATCGCTGGAGCTCGTGGCCGACTTGACACCGCGGCCGTCAATGCGCCGTATGCGCTCCATGACCTCTGCGGGTATCTTGGCGGGAAGGTGCTCCTCGGGATCGAAGAGCATGGCTGTACAGATGCAGTACCTGCGGCCGGTGCGCTGCAGGATGTCATGATTGATGCATCCCTGGCAACCGCGCCAGAAGGCTTCGTCGTCGGTGAGGTCGTTGAACGTCACGGGATGATAGCCCAACTGGGTGTTCATCTTCATCACGGCGGAGCCTGATGTGAGCGAGAATATCTTGGCATGGGGCCAGCGCACACGCGCCAGCGTGAACGTGAGGTTCTTGATGCGCTTGGCCAGTCCGATGCCGCGATAGTCAGGATGGACGATCAGTCCCGATGTGGTGACGTAGTGCTTGTTGCCCCAAGTCTCAATGTAACTGAACCCTGCGAAACGATCGCCCTCAAGCGCGATGACCGCCTTGGCTTCGCGCATCTTGGTAGCCACATACTCGGGCGACCGCTTGGCTATGCCGGTGCCGCGCACCTTGGCTGCGTCCGTAATGGTCTGAAGAATGGTGTCGATATACTTGATGTGACTCTCGTCGGCAACCATCACTTGTACTTCTTTCATGTATCTTATTATTTGTCTACTATGTCATTGATGCCTTCGGTGATGGCGTTGTAATCCACCCCCTCACGTATCACGATGATGATCGTGTCGTCACCCGCTATGGTGCCTAATATTTCGGGCACATGGCTGTTGTCGATGTTGTAAGCGATGGAACTGGCGTAACCCGGACGCGTCCTGATCACACCGATGTTACCCGAAAAATTGATGGACAGGAAACCAGGATTGGTGAGCATCTCACTCACCGACAGCGTCTTGGGTGCCCTGCGATACATGGTCTCATTGGGCAACACATACACGTACTTGCCGTTCATTGAGGCCGCCTTGGCCACCTTCAGTTGTTTCATGTCACGGCTCAGCGTAGCCTGCGTGAGCTGGAAACCCTCACGGCACAACTCATTGAGCACCTCCTCCTGACTGCTCATCTCCATGCTCGAGATGATCATCTTGATGGCCTCGAGGCGACGGTCCTTGGTCTTCATGTTTGTATTTTTATTCTTCATGCGCATGCAAAATTACAATTTATTACCCAAACAGGCAAATATTCTTGCATATTTTTGTTGCAAACGCTGCATGTTTTGTCACACTGTGGGCGCAAACTCCTATAAATATGCAAATACAGAGCAGGTTTTATGCAAGACAAAAGGTACTGACAAGCCATTGACGGTTATCCTGATTTTGCCCAGGACTACCATCTGCCCGACCTATCATACGGAAGAAGCCCACCTCTGCAGTCAGCCATCATAACCTTATGGAAGAAAGCGGACAATATATATAAAAAAACAGGCGTTATTTTCAACTTCGAAATATTTTGGCCGAAATACGCGATTTTTCGGCACTTTTCGTATCATATTGATAATTAGACGTTTACGAGATTTTGAATTTTATTAGATCCAAAAAGTAAATACTTTTCATCAAAGAATACCCTTTATCGCGTTGCGATATACCCTTTATCATGACGCGATTAACGCTTTATCGCATCGCGATATACCCTTTATCGCAACACAATATACCCTTTATCGCAAAATTACCCCACGCAAATCGCGGCACGACCGGCAAAAAACGCCATTTTCGCGTTCTATTTCATCCGCTCTCCGTGACAAACTTTTGCACCAAAAATCATGACATCAAGATATCGCACACCAAGTGGCGCTTATCGCGAGAAGCGAAAAACGTTCCGGAAACGAAGGCATCAGAACTCCACATAGTGGCTGAGACGCTCCATGTCGTCGGCCGAGAAATCCTTGAGCAGCCGCAGGTCGGCCAGGCTCTTCAGCGGTCCGCGCAGACGGCGGTGGTCAATGATGGCCTTAGCTTGGTAGTAATTGATGTAAGGATGACGCTTGAGCTGATTGAGCGTGAGACGGTTGACGGCCAACTTGGTGGTAGCACCTTCGACCACAAAATAAGAGAGGGCCTTCTCGGGGAAATCATCTATCTCAAGCAACTGGTCGGCACTATAGAAACCACCAAGCCGCTGGCGGTAGCTGGCAATCTCACGAGCAAAATAGGAACCCACACCCGGCACGCGCTTCAGCAGTGCGGTGTCAGCAGCGTTGAGATCGATGGTCTCAGAGAGTTGCAGTTTGGCGGGATAATGGGGACGAATGCTGTCATGGTGTGAGGGCTGGCGGGTGCCATAGCGATCGGCGGCTGGCTGATAGTCGGCGGCGATGCGGATATAAGGTTCCAGTTCGCGGTACTCCTTTTGGGTAAGTCCATAGAGCCTGGCGAAATCGGAGGGTTGGCGATAGACACCGCCCGCCGCCCGGTAACGATAGACGCTGCGCACCTGCCAAGGGCGGAGGCCCAACCGGAGCAATTGGGAGCTGTCGGCTGTGTTGGGGTCAAAGGGGAAACGCTCGACACGCCGGACCGCATCTTGACGATAATATCCGTCATGTGCGTAACCGTGGCGCGGAAGCGACCGGCGATGCGAGAAATCATCCCGCAAACTGTCGGTCGGCGATGACTCGACGGACACCTCACTGCGCCCAAGATAAAGCACGACGCCACTGGCAACGACAAGCAACAATGAGAAAAAGGCGACCAGCATGCGGTCGGAATAGTTGAAGTAGAAGAGGTTTTTGAGTTTCACGGAGACTGGCGATTGGGTTAGGCTGGCGTACAGCGCTCATTCAGATGACGCCCATCTGATGGAGGAAGACCAGCAGGATGCACGCAGGCGAGATGAAACGGATGACGAAATACCACACGCCGAGGAGAACGGAGCGGAGGGTTCCCCAGTTGCTCACCTCGTCGCGCACCACCTGCCGCGGCACCACCCACCCCACGAGGATGCAGGTGAAGAAGGAGCCAAGGGGCAGGAGTATGTTGGAAGTCAGGTAATCGCAACAGTCGAGGAAACTCTTGCCGAACAGGCTGATGTCGACAGCGCCGCACGACAGCGAGCACAGCACGCCGATGGCACAGCACACCAGGGTCTCGATGAGGGCGCCCTTCTTGCGCGAGATGTGGAGCTCCTCATAGAAGAGGGCGGTGCCTATCTCGTGCATGGAGATGGTGGAGGTGAGGGCGGCCAGCGACAACAGGGCATAGAACAGGATGCCGATGATGTAGCCCAAGGTGGGTGTGAAGGCCTGCTGGAACACATTGGGCAGTGTGATGAAGATGAGCGACGGACCACTGTCGGGCTTGATGCCCACGGAGAAGGCGGCTGGGAAAATCATGAGGCCGGCCAGAATGGCAATGGCCGTGTCGACACCGGCTATCTGTCCGGCGGTCTTCAGCAGGTTGGTCTGGCGGCCGAAATAGGAGGCGTAGGTGCAGAGACACGCCGTGCCCAGCGAGAGGGAGAAGAAAGCCTGGCCCAGGGAGTCGAGCAGCATGCTGCGTGTGACCTTGGAGAAGTCGGGCTTGAACAGGAACTCCACGCCCTTGCCCGCACCCGGAAGGGCACAGGAGGCCACGACAATGACGAGCAACAGGATGAAGAGGATGGGCATGAGTGTGTTGCTGAACTTCTCGATGCCCTTGCGCACGCCACGGATGACCACCAGGTGGGTGATGACGATGAACACAAGGGTCCACACAAGCGGTTCCAGCGGGTCGGAGGAAAACGACTTGAAGTACTCGGTCACATAAGTGGCGTCTCCACGGAGATGGCCCATGACCGAGGCCACAAGGTACTGCAGGCACCAGCCGGCGATCACCGCATAGAAGCCGAGGATGATCATGGCCGTGACGACGCCCATATATCCCACTGCCGCCCAGCGGCGACCGCCCATCTTGTGATAGGCCCGAACAGCATTGGAGGCTCCATGACGGCCCACGATAAACTCTGCCACCATGCCGGGGATGCCCAGCAGCAGGATGCAGACGGCATAGATGAGGATGAAGGCTGCACCACCATCCTGGCCGGTCATGTAGGGGAAACGCCATATGTTGCCCAGGCCAACAGCCGAACCGGCCGTGGCGAGCACGACGCCTATCTTGGTTCCGAAATTACCGCGTTCTGCCGTCATGTCATATCACATTGAACTGATGGAGGAAGATGCACAGGATGGCCAAAGGGCACACATAGCGCACAAGGAACAGGAATATGCCTAAGAAACGGCCGCTGGCGGTGCCCCAGTTGGTAAACTCATCGCGGACGACCTGGCGGGGCACAAACCAGCCCAGGAAGAGGCAGGTGAGAAAACCGCCTATGGGAAGGAAGATCTGTCCCGTGACGAAATCGAAGACGTCGAAGAGGTTCTTGCCGCCTATGGTCAGCCAGTCGAGCCGCCCCAGCGACAGGGAGCAGAACGCTCCGATGACGATCGTGGTGACGGTGACAATGCTGGCGCCCTTCTTGCGAGAGATGTGGAGTTCCTCGTAGAAAAAGGCAGTGCTCACCTCATGGAGAGACATGAGCGACGTGAGGGCGGCAAGCGACAGCAGGGCATAGAACAATAGCGAGATCACCCAACCCAGGACGGGCATGCCCGAGAAGGCCTGGTTGAACACATTGGGCAAGGTGATGAAGATGAGCGACGGGCCACTGTCGGGGTTGACGCCCACGGAGAAAGCCGCAGGGAAGATCATGAGGCCTGCGAGGATGGCCACAAGGGAATCGATGACGGAGATCTGGACGGCCGAACGCAAGAGATTGGTCTGCCGCGAATAGTAGGAGGCATAAGTGCAGATGCAACCCATGGCCAGGCTCAACGAATAGAACGACTGGCCGAGAGCTCCAAGAAACATGCCTTGGTTGACCTTGCTGAAGTCGGGCTTGAACAGGAAGGCGATGCCCTTCTCGGCTCCAGGAAGCATGCACGAGGCACCGACAATGATAAGCAACAGCACAAACAGGGTGGGCATGAGCATCTTAGACGCCTTCTCGATGCCACCCCGCACTCCATGGATGATGACAAGGTGGGTGATGCCCAGGATGACCACAAGCCAGACTATGGGACGCACGGGATCGGAAGAGAAGGCCTGGAAGTAGGTCTTCACAAACTCGGGGTCGCCATGCAGGTGCCCGGCGACCGATGCGTATATGTACTGCAGGCACCAACCGGACACCACGGCATAGTAGCCGGTAATAAGATAACCGGTCAGCACGCCCAACAGACCGACATATTTCCAGGCGCGGCCATGGGCCATCTTCGAATAGGCGCGGAAGGTGTTGGAGGCTCCATGACGACCTATGATAAACTCGGAGACCATGCACGGGATGCCCAACAACAGCACACACCCTATATAAATAAGGATAAAGACGGCGCCTCCGTTCTGTCCGGTCATGTAGGGGAAACGCCACACATTGCCCAGTCCCACTGCACCACCGGCAGTGGCCAATATCATTCCTATCTTACTCCCAAAATTAGCTCTTTCTTCAGACATACTAAGCTTTTCATTTCTTAACGCTTGCAAAATTATAAAATATTATCTACTTTTGCATTAAAATGAAAGTAAAAATGAACAAACCGTATGACTTTTTAAAGGAATATCCTTTAAGTTGGATATGCACAGCCATCATTTGGGTACTGTGCCTCATCCCCATCCCCGAGACGCCGCTTAGCGACATCAGCATGATTGACAAGTGGACACACTTCGTGATGTATGGGGGATTGTGCCTCATCGTGTGGGGCGAGCATGCCTACAGGAACGCCACACTCAGCAAGCGGTTTCTCTGGACGTGGGCTTTTGCCGCGCCCCTGGTGATGGGCGGACTGGTGGAGGTGGTGCAAGCCACTTGCACGGGAGGCCGGCGGAGCGGCGATGTCGTCGACTGGTTGGCCGACGGCATCGGCGTTCTCATCGGACAGGTGCTTGGTATGCTTCTGGCACGAGTTGCCGCCAGTTGCAGAAAGGGTCGGAAAGCAGATGGGAGTTGCGGTAATGCACATCGCCCGTGACTTCCGGCCCGATGAAATCGGGCTTTTCGTAGCTTTCGTTCTCGTCGCCCAGTTCCACCTCGGCCACCACAAGCCCGGCATTGGCTCCATGAAACTCGTCGACCTCAAAGGTGTGTGAACCACTCTTCACCAACCAGCGATGCTTGTCAACCACACCGCCTTGGCACAGGGCCATCAGGTGGGTGGCCTCGTCGAGGCTGATCTCTTTCTCAAATTCGTAACGGGTCAGGCCCCCGTTGGTACTGTGACTCTTGATGGTCAGGTACCCCTTCTCGTCGCGCACACGGATGCGAACCGTGGCCCCCTGCGCGGGGATGTAGCCCTGCTGGATGTGGCTACAAGAAAAGGCGGCGCGTTTGTACGCGTCGCCTTTCTTGACGAGAAACTTGCGCTCTATCTCAAGTCCACTCATTATCTCACTACATACATTGACCATATGACATAGAGGACGGCAAGTGCAATCAGCACACCAAAGATCCACTTGACGACCTTGTCGCCCTGGTTCTTCTGCTTGTCCTCATGATTCTCTCGCTTGCGAGGCTGAACCGCCGGGTTCACCTCGTGCACCACTGGGTGCTTCTCAACTTTCTTCTTACTCATGATTTCAATATTTTAAGGTTGATAAGATGCTTTTCTTCCGGGAGGCACAGCGCTCGCCACGCCCTTCATCGGCACACGCCACGACGCTTACTGCTCCTCGCCCTCAGTAGGGAACTCCATGAGGTAGGCCTTGATGAAGCCGTCTATCTTGCCGTCCATCACGCCATCGACATCCGAGGTCTGGTAGCCTGTGCGGTGGTCCTTCACGCGACGGTCATCAAAGACATAACTGCGTATCTGGCTGCCCCACTCGATCTTCTTCTTGCCGGCCTCTATCTTGGCTTGCGCCTCCTGCTTCTTCTTCAGCGCGCGGTCATAGAGCTGGCTCTTCAGAAGCTGCATGGCCTTGGCCCTGTTCTTCGGCTGGTCACGAGTCTCGGTGTTCTCAATGAGGATTTCCTCCTTCTCTCCCGTGTCGGGATCCTCGTATTGGTAACGAAGACGGACGCCCGACTCCACCTTGTTCACGTTCTGTCCTCCTGCGCCCGAACTGCGGAAGGTGTCCCAACTGACTTTGGCGGGATCAACATAGACCTCTATGGTGTCGTCGACAAGTGGTGTCACGAAGACGCTGGCAAAGCTGGTCATGCGCTTGCCCTGTGCGTTGTAGGGCGACACGCGCACCAGGCGATGCACGCCGTTCTCACTCTTCAAGAAGCCATAGGCATACTCGCCGCCCTCGATGGTCATGGTCATGCTCTTGACGCCAACCTCTTCACCGGGCTGCAGGTCGGTGATGGTCACCTTGTAACCGTTGGCTTCGCACCAGCGCATGTACATGCGCATGAGCATCTGAGCCCAGTCCTGCGCCTCGGTGCCGCCGGCACCCGAGTTGATCTTCATCACCGCGTCCATGGAGTCTTCCTCCTGACGGAGCATGTTCTTCAGCTCAAGCTCCTCTATGGCGTGGATGGCCTTGGCATAGTCGCTGTCGACCTCCTCCTCGGTCACCATGTCTTCCTTGTAGAAGTCGAAAGCCAACTGGAGTTCATCGGCAAACTGGCGAACCTCCTGATAGCCCTTCAGCCACTTCTCGATGCCCTTCACCTTCTTCATCTGGGCTTGGGCACGCTTGGGATCCTCCCAGAAATCGGGAGCCTGAGTGCGAAGCTGTTCCTCTTCGAACTCCACTTTCTTTTGGTCGATATTAAGATAATGATGGAGCTTGTCGGCTCGATCCATCACATCTTTCAATTGATCTGCTGTTATCATCTGTCGTTACTCTTTCTTTTTTGGGTGAAAACTTGGGAACACATGGTCTACCGCCACTCTCAGTCTTCGTACATCTTGTCGATGACGTCCTTGTAGTTCTTGTTGATGACAGGACGGCGCATCTTCAACGTATTGGTCAATTCGCCCGATTCCATCGAGAAGTGATGGGGCAACAAGGTGAAGCGCTTGATCTGCTCATAGCTGGCCAGTGACTGCTGGAGGGTGACGATGCGCTCCATCATCATCTCGTGGACTTGCGGGTTGACGCATAGGTCTTCGCGGTTTTCAAACGGGATGTTGTGGTCGCGTGCCCACTCTTCCACCAGGCGAAACTCGGGCACGATGAGCGCAGAGACAAACTTGCGCTGGTCAGCGATGACCGCCACCTGGTCGACATACTTATCGACAAGCAGCAACGACTCCACCATCTGGGGAGCCACATACTTGCCATTGCTGGTCTTGAAGAGGTCCTTGATGCGCTCACGGAGGAAGAGCTCGCCGTCCTTCATGTAACCGGCATCGCCCGTATGGAAGAAGCCGTCCTTGTCGAAAGCTTGCGCATTGGCATCGTCACGGTGGTAATAGCCTTTCGTGATGGTGGGGCCTTTCAAGAGTATCTCGTCATTGTCGCCAATCTTAATCTGCAGCCCGCTGACAGGACGCCCCACCGATCCGATGGTGTATTTCTTGCCCTTGTGGTCGCATGAGACCGTGGCAAGGCTCTCAGTGAGGCCATACCCCACTATCATCGAAATGCCGATGGAATGGACGAATTGCTCCACTTCGGGCGAGACATACGCTCCCGCTGTCGGGAATATATTGGGATGTTCCAAGCCAAGCTGCTTGCGCACCAAGCTCAAGATCGTCCGGTTCACCATCTGATACTCCAAGGCGAGGGCCAAGGGAGGACGCTTGCCATTGGCCAGGTACTCAATGTTGTACTTCCGCCCAATGCTCAAGGCGTGATTGAAAAGCTTGCGCTGCACACTGCTGGCGTTGTCCATCTTCGCCTTGACGGCCTGATAGACCTTCTCCCAGAAACGTGGCACACTCGACATGCTCGTCGGATGCGTTTCGCGCATGGACTCTTGTATCTCCTTAGGATAGGTATTGATGATGAGTTGTGCTCCTTCAGAAAGTGCGAGGTAAGCCCAGCCGCGCTCAAAGATGTGGGTGAAAGGCAAGAAGTCGATGACACGGTCTTTCTCGGTAAGGTCGACCACCTCATCGTTGGCCTTGAGGGCGGCGTGGTATTGTCCGTAAGAAAGGACGACACCCTTGCTGTCGCCTGTGGTTCCGCTGGTGTAAAGGATATTGCAAACATCGTCGTCATTGGCCTCGCTCCAGCGCTTCTCAACTTCCGTCTGGCGAGGAAAATCCTCTCCCAACTTCAAGAAATCGTCGAAATAAAGGGCATTGGGATCATGTGAGCTGATGCGGACGCTATCGTCGAAAATAATGATTCGCTCCAGCGAATGGCAAAGAGGGAAAATGCGATGGGCTTTGTCATACTGCTCCTGCTCGCCTACAAAGAGGTATTTCACTTCCCCGTCATTGACCATGTACTGTATCTGTCGCTCAGAACTGGTGGCATAAAAGGGAATGGAAATGGCTCGCACACCGTAAGCGCCGAAGTCGGTATACAAATACTGAATGCAGTTCTGCGCAAACACTGCTATCTTCTCCTGCGGCTTGAGGCCAAGGTTCAGCAGGGCGTTGCTCACCTGTTTCACACGCATGGAAAACTGATTCCATGACACCGTCTTCCACTTCAAACTACCAAAGTTGCGGAATGTCAAGGCAGGGCGAGAGCCATACTTCTTTGCCTGCTCATGTACGAGCACAGAGAGATGACATAAATTCTGCATGATGTTTAGGCTTATGTTTATCCGTAAAGAGTGTTGGCCGCTTTCATGAACCGTTCCCGCTTGAGACTGGCAAAGACTTCAGATGTCCCATTTCCTGCCTTGGCGTCTTCTGGACCATTTACCTATCCGTCGTGACGCCTACGGTGTTCATTCAGCGTGTCACTCTTTTATCATGCAAAGGTAAATAATATTCCTTAAAGTAGGAAATAATTAGGCCTTTTTTCTTAATTTTGCTGTCGTTATGAAACATCAAGATTACGTGAGCGACGCAGTCGACTTATTGCGCGCCCTGATTAGCACACCCAGCGTGAGCCGTTCGGAAGCCGACGCGGCCGACGTGATGGAGCGACGGATGGTGAGCTATGGCTTCACGCCACACCGCGAGGCCAACAACTTGTGGATCATGGCCGATGGCTATGACGAGAAGAAGCCCACCTTGCTGCTCAATGCCCACATCGACACGGTGAAACCGTCTGCCTCGTGGACTCGTGACCCCTTCAAGCCCACCCTTGAGGGCGACTTGCTCTACGGATTGGGCAGCAATGATTGCGGTGGCGGATTGACCACACTGTTGCAAGCCTTCCGATACCTGGCCTTGCGACCTCAACCTTACAATCTTATTTACCTGGCATCAGCAGAGGAGGAGGTGTCGGGGAAAGACGGCGTCAGCCGCGTCTTGCCCTTGTTGCCCCCAATCGACGTGGCCATCGTGGGCGAGCCCACGGGCATGCAGCCGGCCATCGCCGAGAAAGGCCTGATGGTGCTCGACGTCATCGCACACGGCAAGAGTGGCCACGCTGCGCGCAACGAAGGGGTCAACGCCATCTATGAGGCACTCGACGACATGCGCTGGTTACGCGACTACCGCTTTGAGAAGGTGAGTCCGTTCCTCGGTCCGACAAAGATGACGCTGACCGTGGTGCACGCCGGCACGCAACACAATGTCATCCCCGACACTTGCCAGATGCTGGTGGACGTGAGGACCAACGAATATTACACCAACGAAGAAGTGTATGACATCATCCGCCAACATGTCAAGAGCGAGGTGCGCGCCCACTCCTTCCGCCTGCACTCTTCACACATCGACACACGTCACCCGCTGGTCAGGCGCTGCGTGGAAATGGGCCTGACGCCCTATGGCTCGCCCACGCTGAGCGACCAAGCGCTCATGCCATTCGCCTCGTTCAAGCTCGGCCCGGGAGAGTCGTCACGCAGCCACAGCGCCGATGAGTTCATCAAAATCAGCGAGATGCGCCACGCCTTTGACACCTATGTCCAGCTTCTCGACGGCAAGGATGTCGGCGACGGGATGCCAAGCCATGCATGACTGGCGCAAAGGCGGCAACAAAAAAGCTTTCCATCGTCTCCCCGCCGGGGATTCCATGGAAAGCTTTTTCAATAGGGTGGGTCCTTTCAATTAACGTGACAACCATAAGCCAAGTTATGCCGCTCACGCTAACAAATAGTCCAGTTCTTGTCGACCGTAATCTTTAAAACGTCCTTGCTTCATCCAAACATCGGACGGACCTTAACTTTTGTCATATACCTGACGACAGCTCAGCGCCCCAGCCAAGCCTCGGGATTCAGTTTGGCGCGCTCCTTGCGCAACTGGAACTGCAGGATATGGTCGGAGCCAACGGTTCCCAGTATTTGACGGGTGCTCACCTTTTGGCCACGACTGACGGTCACCGACTTCAAGTTGCTATATACGGAGATGTAAGCACCATGGCGCACCATGACCACCATACTGCCCCCATAACCGATGACAGCACTCACCTCTCCATCATAGATGGCACGCGCCTGGCACCCTGCTCCACCCATGATGTTGATACCCTTGTTGTCGAGGGTCACCCCCTTGAGTCCTTCCACCTGATACTGTCCGAAGTGGCTCACAATCTTGTATCCACCTGTGATGGGCATGGGCAACCGTCCGCGATTGGCCTCAAAGCCACTGTTCATCATTCGGTCTACGGTTGAGAACTTCAACATGTTTTCCGAGTTTTCCTTCGCCTCCGCAATTTCTTCCTTGGCTCTCGCAGCGTCAGCCTTCTGCTTGCGTTCAGCAGCCTGCCGCTGCGACTCAGCCTCGCGTGCCGCCTGCTCAGCCCTCGCCTTCTTGGCAGCCGCCTCCGCGGCCATGCGCTGGGCTGCCGCCTCCTTAACAGCAGCAGCCTTGGCCGCCTGCTCAGCCTTGGCCGCTTGCTCAGCCAACTCACGGGCGGCAGCCTTCTGGCGTGCCCGCTCTTCAGCCAACGCCTGCTCGCGCGCCCTCGCCTTGGCCGCCTCAGCCGCCTCAGCGCGTGCCCTGCGAGCAGCCGCCTCAGCTTCGGCTGCCTTGCGGGCCTCTTCCTTCAACTGCTCCTCACGGGCCTTGGCTTCCGCGATGCGCCGCGCATTCTCACGTGCTGCCGCCTCGGCCTCCGCCTTCTTGCGGGCAATCTCCGCAGCCCTACGCTTGGCAGCCTCTGCGGCCGCGGCCTTGCGCTTGGCCTCAGCAGCCGCGCGCTCCCGCACCTTCCGCACCTCGATCTCCACCAACCGGTCAATCTGGGCATTGAGTGCGGCATCCTTCTTATGTTGTTCGGCAATGATGGTCTGGATGGTTTTCTGCTGTTTTTGCAACCCTTGGACAATCTGCTGCTGCTCATTCTTGTTACCCTCGAGCTTCAACTTCTCCTGTCGGCCCTGGTAGAGGAGGTTGCTCTTCTGCCCACGCACATGTTCCAGCTGCGTGTTTTTGTGGGTCACCTGGTTCTGCTTGGCCCTGACAGCCTCACCCTGTGCGCGCTGATACTGCGCATATTCGCGCACAAAGCGCAAGCGCCGGTACATCTGTGCAAAGTTCTTGGCTGAGAAGATAAACATCAACCGGTCTTGCACCGACCGGTGACGCGCCATGTAACGCATGGACTTCACATACCTGGCCTGTCGTTCCTTGAGTTGCATTTGCAAGGTGGCCAGTTGTGACTTCAAGATGCCAATGTTGCCCTCTATATGCTTGATATCCGTCTGGATGTTGTCGATGTTTTTTTGCCGCTGGTCAATTTCCCCGTTGATGAGCAACAAGTTTTTAAGTCTTTTGGCCACATCCTCCTTGTTGGCTTTCAACGCCTGTTCCTGTTCCTTGATTTTTTTCTGTATGGCCGCCCTTTGGCTTTGCAGTCCTCGAATGGACGCTGTGGAATAGCTGGCGGCATGGTCCTGCCTTCCACGGTTGGCGGCAGTTTTGGTCTGCTTGCGCTGCGGGGCACGCTTCACCTGTTTGCGCTGTACGGCTGTGGTACCCGCATGACGGCGGGTCTTACCGGAACTCTTCGTTTGCGCCCCTGCAACAGCCACCAGGCACAGGGTCATCATGATGCAAAAAAATCTTCTCAAGGTACTTGGGTTTATGAAATAAGATACACCTAAATTAAAGCAATGGGCACACGCGCCAGCAAAGGCAGACGTCCATCCCCCGGACAACTCGTTACCAAGCCTACATCTCCAGCAACTTGCCCAAGATGTTATTGGCGTCCACCTTCTTATATTTGCTCGACAATGTCGTAGTCTCCTCCCAGTCGTCAGCAGTCTTCAGTTCATCCAAGGCCAGCTTAACCGTCGCCTTTCGGGCCTGCTTGGTAGCGTTGGTGACGAAGGAAAACACCTGTGTTGCGGGGAAGGTCTTCACCCCCAACGCCTTGAAGTCAGAATAATCCCAGGTAAGGGTCGAGGTGCGTTGCGACGGACTGCTGTATCTGACCACAGCCTCCCCAATCCTGCCACTGTTGCGTTCCGCCTGCCATGTAAACGACAAGTTGCCGTTCTTGACAGTGACAGGCACATTTGCGCCGGTTCCATCAAGGTTCACGGCAAACTTTGCCAAGTCGCCCTCTGTCACCCGATTGGTTCCAGGCAACAACAGTTGGTTCCAAAACAAGGCTTGCAGGGAATAAAAGTTCAGTCCGTTGTTGCGCAGAAAATCAAGCTGGTTATAGTCCCCTTTGACATACTGCTTATGCAACCTGTCGACAACCAGCACGTAATCGGGCGTAAACTCCAGCCTCCCCACCTCCGTACCGATATAAGGAACGAAGAGTTGGAGGCGAATGACCTTGTCACGCCGCATGCGCAACGCTCCCGGCACACTGACGGTCTTGCCATCCATGGTGGCTGTGAACGTGAGGCTACCCACAATGTTCTTGGCATACACTTTCCGGTCACTGACCTTCTGCACAAAAGCCAACTGCTGACCTGCAGCCTGCTTGCCCGCCGCCTGCGATGTGGCAACCTGGCCATTGTCCTTGACCAACGACTTCTTGGCGCCACACGAGGCAAGTGCCAAAGGCGCGCAAAGCGCCAGTATCTTAACGATGGATGTCTTCATTTCTCTTTCCTATATAAATTCATTTTTCGTGTCAGGGCGCTCTTGTCACCGCCGGCGTCAATGGCCTTCTGAAGGAAGTCAAGCGCCTTGCTCTTCTCTCCCACTTCCATATAGATATCGGCCGCATGCTCCAGGACCACGTCACCGATTGAGTCTTCAGAACTGTTCTTCAGTGTCGCGTCCATATAAATCTTAGCCTCCGCATACCGTCCCTGTTTGTAGAGAATCCACGCATAGGTATCGAGGAAGGTCGCATTGTTGGGTTCCGACTTCACCGCCTTGGCACTCATCTGCTCAGCCTTTTTGAGATCGCCCCCTTCTTGCGACAGGAAGTAAGCGTAGTTGTTGAGCGTCATGGCGTGGTCAGGCTTCCACTGCAGGCAACTGTCAAAGGCGGCATACGCCTTGTCCGTCTCCCCTTGTGAGTGATAGATCTCGCCCATGATGGCATAAAAGTCGCTGACGATGTCCGGATTGCTCTTGTCGTTGATTTCCGCCGTTCCCCGCTGGAAGGCATCGAGCGCGCCCTTGTCGTCCCCCTGGTAATAGCGAGCCAAGCCCGTGAAGTAATAAAAAGCCATTTCATCGGGGTTGTAAAGCATGCCCGGTTCGGCCAAGGCCGCAATGGCTTTCCAGTCTTGTGAGGCCCATTTGTTCTGAATCAGTTGGAACCGTGCCGACGCATTGTCAGGCGCGAGCCCCAGCAACCGCACCAGTGCCGTGTCGACCTGCGCCTCCGGCATTTTCTTCATTTGGCAATAGGCAGCCCTCATCTCCGCCAACGACACATCCTTGGGCACCACTTGGGCCATGCGGTCCATGAGGGACATGATGACAGAGGAGTCGCCTCCGTTTCGTTCATTTTCCTGGATGGCCTGCTTGAGGAATTGCGCACGACTGTCCTCAGGCGTGTTCTTGCCCATGAGGATGCGCTCCATCATCTGCCGTGCCAGCGAATCCTTGCCCGTTGAACGATAATAATCATACATGGAACTCTGCGCGTAGGTATTGTCAGGACTTTCCTTCAAGGTCTGCGCAAAGAGCTTATAAGCATCCTTCTGGCGCTTGTGCTGCATGAGCCAATTGCCGAGCATGACAGCGAAAGTCTTGTCGTTAGGGTGCTTGTCAGCCAGTCGCTTCAGTGTCAAGCAGGCGTTGTGATAGTCGCCCTTCATCTCAAAGACATTCATTTTGGCCAGTTCAAACTGGTCATCGGCCCCTTCGAGCTCCTCCATCTTGCCGATGGCATCAAGCATCTTGTCATAGTCCTTCTGTTGCTGGTACAGTTGCACAAGCACGTTGAGCACGTCACTACGGTCACGATTGTTGGCGAAGAGGCGCTCGTAGGCGTTGGTAGACTTGGCATAATCACCCATGCCGATGTAGAACTGCGCCACTTTCTCCTGATAGATACCATTACCCGGTCTCAATTCGGCCGCCTTCTCCAAGCATTGCAAGGCCAGGGTGTCTTGCCGCAACATCGACAAGAAGCGCGCCTTGAGGAAATAAGCCTCTGCCGCCTTGGGATTGATCTCCAGGCAATGGCGCAACAGGTCGAACGCTGCCGCATAATGGCCCTCTTCCTGCTGCCTCACGGCCTCCAGGAAGAAGTAGTCGTAACGGCGGCTGTCGTTGTAGCCCAGTGTGTCGGCCACCACCGTTGCCGTCATTGTCTTCTTTGCCTTCTTGCCAGGAGAGGGCATAGCCGCTCCGCCCATCGCCACGATGGCGAGGGCCAGCAACGTGATATTTCTGAACCTTCTGTACATTCGAGTCAAGTTCCCTCTATCATTTCACACCCGTATGCCCATAGCCGCCATCGCCCCTTTCCGTCTCATCGAGGGCACTGACCGGCTCAAAGTCGACCTGCTCATAGCGCGCCACGACCATCTGCGCGATACGCTCCCCGTCACGAATGACAAAGTCCTCACTGGAGAAGTTGACCAGCAACACCTTGAGCTCGCCTCGGTAATCGGCGTCAATCGTTCCGGGCGTATTGAGCACGGTGACACCATACTTCAGCGCCAAGCCGCTGCGGGGACGCACCTGCGCCTCGTAACCATCGGGCAAGGCTATATGCAATCCCGTGGGCACAAGCACACGCTGCATGGGGTGCAAGACGATGGGGTCCGACAGGTTGGCGCGGAGGTCGAGACCTGCGCTCTGCACGGTGGCATAGGCCGGGAGGGGCTGATGCCCCGTGTTGACTACTTTTATTTTCAGCATAACAGTTGCAAAATTAATAAATTCCGCCCACTTACATACTTTTTAATTATTAAAAAGGCGAAAAATGAAGAAATATCAAGTAACTTTGCCACATCAATCCACACCGCCACAACCACCTGTCGGCAGGGATCACGAAAAACTTAACGACATGAACTGGAACCAACTCATTTCCAACAAGCGTTTCGGGCAGGAGGAGCGCCATGCCCTTCGCCACGATGACCGTTCGGAGTTTAAGCGCGACGGTGACCGCCTGATCTACTCAGCGCCCTTCCGCCGCCTGCAAAACAAGACCCAAGTGTTTCCTCTGCCAGGCAGCGTCTTCGTGCACAACCGCCTGACCCACTCACTCGAGGTGTCGTCGCTGGGCAAGTCACTGGGCGACGACGTGGCCCGCCGCCTGACGGAGCTCCATCCCGAGCTGCGAGGCACACTGTTTGAGGAGATCGGGACCATCGTGCAGACTGCCGGCCTGGCGCACGACATGGGCAACCCACCCTTCGGTCACTCCGGCGAGAAGGCCATCCAGACCTACTTCACCGAGGGTCCCGGCTCACAATTGCGCAGCCGGGTGAGCGATGCTTTCTGGGCAGACATCACCCACTTTGAGGGTAACGCCAACGCTTTCCGCCTGTTGGTCCATCAGTTTGTGGGCCGGCGCGCCGGCGGCTACGTCATGACCTACGCCACCCTGGCGTCAATCGTGAAGTACCCCTTCTCCAGCCAACTGGCAGGCGCCCATGGCAAGTTTGGCTTCTTCACGTCAGAAGCGTCCAGTTTTGAGAAGATTGCCGATGAATTGGGGCTTATTCGCCTCTCCGCCCCCGGTGCTCCGCTACGTTACGCCCGTCATCCGCTGGTCTACCTCATGGAGGCCGCAGATGACATCTGCTACGAAATCATGGACATCGAGGACTCGCACAAACTGAAGATTCTCTCCTACGAGGAGACGCGCGAGTTGCTGCTGGGCTTCCTCGACACAGAGACACAAGCCCACATCCTCCGACGCCTCGAAGACGAGGGCGTGACCGACCGCAACGAGCAAGTGGTCTACATGCGGGCCTGCGTGGTGGGCGCCTTGGAACGGGCCTGCGTCAACACGTTTGTGGAGAACGAGGCGGCCATCCTGGACGGCACGTTCAGCGGCAGCCTCATCAGCCACATCGAACCAGAGCTGCGCGACGCCTACCAGCGATGCGTGGCGTTGTCGCGCCAGAAGATCTATCGCAGCAAGCCAGTGCTCGACGTGGAGCTGAGTGGTTACAAGATCATGGAGACGCTGATGGAGACGCTCATCTCCGCCGCCATCCACCCCGAGAAGTTCCACTCCCAGCAGCTCATCTGCCGCTTCAGCAGCCAATACGCCATCGAGAGTCCCGACCTGGAGACGCGCATCATGGCCGTGCTCGACTACATCAGCGGCATGACCGACATCTACGCCCTCGACATCTACCAGAAGATCGAAGGCATCGCCCTACCCATTGTATAACCTCCCGAAAACATCCTAAACATCGATGAAACGGCGCATTTTCTTCAATCACAAGGAGGAGTTATGGAACAGCTGGAGCCACGCTGGCGGCATAGCCATCGGCGTGGTGTTTGGGGTCATCTTCCTCGTCTGGTGTTTTCGCGACGGCAACGGTTGGGCCACAGCAAGCATCATCCTCTATCTGTTCGGCATGCTCTGCTCCTACATCGCCTCCACGGTCTATCATGCGCTGAACGCCTGGTCACCCTGGAAGGAGCGTCTGCGCAAATGGGACCACGCCGCCATCTACTGGCACATTGCAGGTTCCTACTCACCCATCACGCTCATCTGCCTGCGCGACCAAGGCTACTGGGGCTGGACGCTTTTCTGCTTCATCTGGGCGGCAGCCATCGCAGGGACCATCGTCAGCTTTCGCGGGCTGAAGGGCCACAGCAACCTGGAGACTGTCTGCTTCGTGGCCATGGGGCTCAGCGTGCTGGTCGCCCTGAAGCCTCTGACCGACGCCTTGCCGACAGCCTCGTTCTGGTGGATCATCGGCGAGGGCGTCAGCTATATCACGGGTGCCGTGTTCTACAGTCTAAACCGCCGTCGCTTCATGCACACGGTGTTCCACTTCTTTGTGCTCATAGGTTCGGTCTGTCACATCATCGCCGTGTGGGACATCCTCATGAAGTACCTCTAATTGGCCGACAGAGACAACCATCCAAATGCCACAGGGCCACTCCCGCCAGTGCATGTCGCACCTTTGCGTGAGTGGCCCTGCGGTTGCCATAAAAAGATTATTTCGCCAACGCTTGGGACATCTTGTTAAAGTCACTGACAATGTCCGCCAGCAATGGATTGGAGTTGTCAACTATTATTGCAGCATATATCCCCTGTTCTTCGACTGTTGCATTTGCAGTTCGTATCGTATAATGCCGCGTACCATTGTACTCATCAAATTTATAAAGAGCTTGGCTCTTGCCTGTTCTCGATGGTCGCTATTGTCACAAATATACAAAAGTACATTCTTGTTAAGTTCAAAAAAATTCTCAATGATAGCGATTATCGTTTTGCGGATTTTCGTATCCATAGAGCCATGACTGCCATTTTCATTGCTGATGCTAAATTGGTAACTCATACATCCCCCAATCTCAAATTCTTCTGAAAATGAGATGGCATACACGATGTGTTGGTTTGTTTCAAAAAGGTAATAGTCCGTTTTGGCTAAGTCATGATAGACTTCGTATGGAGCGTCCCTATTGATTTGTCCAATGTCAAGCCTATTCATACTTTACCAAACGTGGCCTTTAAGTCCACGCCATAATACTTTTTGGCCCCTTCTTCCATTTCCGCCTTATGCTTCAGCAGGAGTTTAAACTTCTTAATGGCATCTTCTTTAGTCATTTTCATATATCTACCATTTATGTTCACTTGCAAATTTACGCTTAGTTTTAGTAATTACAAAATAATTTATCAATATATTAGAAAAAAATGCCGCAGGGCCACTCCCGCCAGTGCATGTCGCACCTTTGCGTGAGTGGCCCTGCGGCTATTGGGGTAACATCTGAAAATCTACGATTCCATCGTTTCTTGAGTCTACAGCATCACCGTGTTGGGGCGTCCGGGAATGCGGAGCGCCTCAGGGTGCTCCTCCACGAAACTGTTGATGTGGCGCACTCGCTTCTCCTCAAAGATCTCATCAACAGCAATGAGGATGCCACTCTCCTCCACCTCGCCAAACTCGTGGTTGATTGCCGTCCCGAAGAATTTCATCGTCGGCGACAGGTTCATGTAAGCGTTGACCAGCGGCGGGATGTTGTAGCCCAACTGGCGCACATGACGGTTGAGTATGCGGTAGTCCTTGCGGAAGTCATCCTCACAGAATATCTCGCGCAACTCATCCTCGGGGGTCTCCAAAAGTACCGGTTCCATCGGGGTTACCAGTCCGTCCTTGTCTCCGAAGTGCTTGCGCAGGAAATAGAGAATCATGTCGCGCCCACGCCTGTTGAACGAAGGATACATGGTCATCTTTCCCAAGAAATACTTGCAGCGCGGATTGATGACCGTGAGAGCACCGAGACCGTCCCAAAGGTTGTCGAGCGCAAAGATCGACTTGCTGTTCTTGCGCACATTCTGGTAATCGACCGACACAAACGAGCGGCCGAGCTCCACGGTGTAAGGAGCATAGTCGCGCATGAACTCCTCGGAGAAATGGAACATGTGCGCCATGGCCACCTGAGGCTGTCCGTCCTCGTTGATTTTCCAGTCATCGCAAAACAAGTAGCGATAGCCTCCGATGATTTCCTCCGCCTCGGGGTTCCACACGATAAGCTGCCGGCAGCCATCGTCCATGAGGTCAAACTCATCGATGTCAACCGACTTTCCCGTTCCGCCTCCCGCCGTACGGAAAGCGATCTCACGCAGCCGTCCGATCTCGCGCATGACATTGGGCGAATCCTTGGCTGTGATGACATAAATCTCGTTGTGGCTCTTGTTGGTTGTCCGCAGTTCTCGCTCGGGCGTAAGCTCCGCCTTGAGAAGTTCCTTGCTGACAGGTTGGCAAATCTCTTCTTCCATCATACCATACTACATAATATCGGCCTACTCGCCTCTCTCCGAGGCCGGCCCTGCTTGTTCGTAAACCTTGTCTTCTACAAATTTTGCCCATTCCATCGGTGTCCGGCTCTTGTCGAATGTCTGCCAGGGAATGGGTTTCCCGATGACCACACGATAGTCCTTGCCCACGTTTTCATACATCTCGTCGACAAGGAAAAGCATGGCAATGTTGAGCTTCAGTCCCAGCTTCTTCTGCCACTTGGCTATGCGGTAGAACCGCTTGGAGTTTCGCCCGCTGAAATAGATGGGCACCACGTCGCGATGATACTCCACGCTCTTGGTGACAAACGTCTTCTTCCAAGGCAGGTCGTGTATCTTGCCGTCAATCATCCTCGAGTTGAGCCCCGCAGGAAACATGAGCATGTGATTGTCACTCTGGAAACCGGCCTCCACCATGCGGGGGAAGTCACGGCTCTGCTTGCCCGTCTTGTTGATACCGATGCTGACGGGGCGCAACCCCGGGAGCGAGAGCAAGAGGTCGTTGACCAAATAGCGGAAACGGCCGTCGTAATGGGTTCCTATGATAGAGCCCAGGCACACACCGTCCTCACCGCCCAGCGGATGATTGGACACGAAGGTGTAGAGCTTGCCGTCACACTTGTCGGGCAAGTTCTCCTCGCCCTCGATGGTGACGTTCATCTTCAGGTATTTCACACACTCGGTGAGCCACTCCGTGCCAGTCTTCTCCCGACTTTCCCACAGGAAACGGTTCACCTCGTCCTCATGCACGATACGCTTCAGCCAGCTCACCAGGAAACGAGGCACCCACTTGGCCTTGTCACCCATTTTGCCACGAAGAATCTTATCAATGTCGATGGTCTTTTCCATGCTTTCGCTAATCAAGCTAATCTACTAACAAGATGCAAAAATAACACTTCTTTTTCTAAATCAGTGCCTTTTGCCACAAAAAATCATCTTTTAATCAGAAATGCAACCGAAATGACACGTCCACTCGCTGCCAGAACCCCAACAGGCTGCGCTACCGAGCTTGCACCTCCCAACTCCAGACACAGGAATGGCCGAGCACGGAATAAAACGGACAATGTATATAAAAAAACAGCGATTATTTTCAACTTCAAAATATTTTGGCCGAAATACGCGAATTTTCGGCACTTTTCATAATCGGCTGATAATTAGATGTTTATATAATTTAGGATTTTATTCGACCTAAAAAGTAAATACTTTTCATCAAAGAATACCCTTTATCGTGTTGCGATATACCCTTTATCATGACGCGATTAACGCTTAATCGCATCGCGATAAAGGGTATATCGCAACACAATATACCCTTTATCGCAAAATTACCCCATGCAAATCGCGGCGCGATGGACAAAAAAGGCGATTTTCGCGTTCTATTTCACCCAGTCTCCGTGACAAACTTTTCGACCAAAAATCATGACATTCAGCAGCAATTTTCCCGTCTTGCCCAATAAGCGGCGATTGAGCATCGGTAATCTCCGGCCACACGCCCTCCGTCACCCGGCAATCAAGAAATCGCGCAAAAAAATATTTTTTGTGGAGAGAAGTGGGGGAAAGTGGGGAAATTTGTGTAACTTTGAAGCCTGATTTATATAAATAAGAACGCATGCGCTTTTTAGGCAACATCGAGGCACGGACAGACACGAAGGGAAGAGCCTTCCTTCCGTCGGCTTTTCGCAAGGTGCTCATGGCATCGGGCGAGGAGAGTCTGGTGTTGCGCCAAGACATCTTCGAGAAGTGTCTGGTGATCTATCCCGAGACGGTGTGGAACCGCGAGATGGACGAGATGCGCTCACGCCTGTCGCGCTGGGACCGCCGCCAGCAGATGGTCTACCGCAGTTTCGTGAGCGGCGTGACCAGCCTGGCCGTCGACGCCAGCGGCCGCATACTCATCCCGAAAGCCTTCCTCGAAGCGGCCGGCATCAAGCAGGACATACGCTTCGTGGGCATGGGCGACACCATCGAGGTGTGGGCCAACGAGACGGGAGACAGTCCCTTCATGGCCGCCGAAGAGTTCGGGCAGACATTGGAACAGATGATGGCGCCCGACCACACGCAAGCGACGACTAACAAATAGAGACAACCCATGGTCAAGACTGCTGAAACATATCATGTGCCCGTGCTGCTGAAAGCCAGCGTTGACGGGCTCAACATCAAGCCCGGCGGCACCTATGTGGACGTCACCTTTGGCGGTGGCGGACACTCGCGCGAGATCCTCTCACGCCTGGGCAAGGGCGGGCGCCTGTTCGGATTCGACCAGGACGCTGACGCCGAGGGCAATGTCAAGACGCTCTTCGACGACGCAGGGGCCGCTTCGGCCCAACCACAGGAGCGGCCGGTGTTCACCTTCGTCAGGTCCAACTTCCGCTACCTGAAAAACTGGATGCGCTACCACGGCACCGACCACATCGACGGTCTGCTGGGCGACCTGGGCGTGTCGAGCCACCACTTCGACGACGAGAGCCGGGGCTTCTCTTTCCGCTTCGACGCGCCCCTCGACATGCGCATGAACAAACGGGCCGGCAAGACCGCCGCCGACATCGTCAACGAGTATGACGAGGCACGGCTGGCCGACGTGCTCTACCTCTACGGTGAGCTGCGCACCTCGCGCCGCATCGCCGCCACACTGGCCAAGGCCCGCCAGCAAAAGCCCATCCTCACCACCCACGACCTGATGGAGGCCGTGGAACCTCTCTTCCGCCGCGATCGCGAGAAGAAGGATCTGGCCCGCCTCTTCCAGGCGTTGCGCATCGAGGTGAACCACGAGATGGACGCTCTCAAGGAGATGCTCGCGGCAGCCACCGAACTGCTGGCGCCGGGCGGACGGCTCAGCATCATCACCTACCACTCGCTCGAAGACCGCATCGTGAAAAACGTCATGAAGACAGGACGGGCCGACGGGAAGGTGGAACAAGACTTCTTCGGGCGCGTAGAGAGCCCCTATCGCATGGTCACATCAAAAGTGATCACACCCTCCGACGAGGAGCAGCGGAGCAACCCGAGAAGCAGAAGCGCCAAACTAAGAATAGCCGAGAAGAAATGACTGAAAGCAAACCCAACATCAAGGAAGACGAAAAAAAGCCGACAGGGCGCAAGCCCCTGGAGGAGCTGACGCTGCAAGAGGTCATCGAGGAGACGGCCACCGAGGACGAGTCGCCACAGTCGATCAAGTTCTCGCTGCGCAAGATACTGGGCGGCGACATCCTCAATGCGGCCATCATACGCCGGCAGGTATGGCTCATCCTGCTCATCGCGTTCTTCATGGTCATCTACGTCTCCAACCGGTACAGTTGCCAACAGGACATCATCGAGATAGACAAGCTTCACCAACAGCTGACCGAGGCCAAATACAAGGCGCTCAGCAGCCAAAGCGAGCTCACCGAAGTCAGCCGCGAGAGCAATGTGCTCGACATGCTGAAGAACAACAAGGACAGCGTGCTGAAAATAGCCAGCCAACCTCCTTATTTTATAGAAATACCCAATGGTCAATAACCCGTCATGAGCAAGTTCAACTACAAAAAGGTCATGCCACGCTACAGCTTCATCTGCATGCTGCTGTCGCTGGTGGCTCTGGGCATCCTCGTCAAGGCGGGCTACATCATGACGGCCAAGCGATCCTACTGGGAGCAAGTGGCCAAGCGCGAGACGCGAGACAGCGTGCCCGTGCCCTCGCAGCGCGGCAACATCCTCAGCGACGACGGGCAGTTGCTGGCGTCGTCGCTCCCGGAGTTTAAACTCTACATGGACTTCGGACAGCTGCACGAGGCCGGCAACGACTCGCTCTGGGAGGCCAAGCTCGACAGCATCTGCACCGGACTGCACGAGATTTTTCCGACAATGACGGCCGGTGCCTTCAAGGCCCACCTGGAGAAAGGGCGCCGCGAGGGCAAGCGCTACTACCCGATATGGCCCAAGCGCGTCAACTACAACACCTATTCGGAGGTGAAGGAGCTGCCCGTGCTTCGCCTGAAGCGTTTTCAGAGCGGATTCGTGCCCCAGGAGCTGCAGTCGCGCACCAGGCCTTACGGCAACATGGCTGCGCGCACCATCGGCATGATGTACAGCGAGAAAGACATGGGGCGCACGCCACGCTGCGGCCTGGAATTCTCCTACGACTCGCTGCTGCGCGGCACCGACGGCCTGAAAAACCGCCGCAAGGTGCTCAGCAAATACATGGACATCATCGAGCGCGAGCCCGTGGAGGGCGCCGACATCATGACCACCATCAACGTGAGCATGCAGGACCTGGCCGAGCGCGCCGTGCTCAAGAAGCTCCAGGAGATCAACGCCGAGTTTGGCGTGGCCATCGTCATGGACGTGAAGACGGGCGACGTGAAGGCCATCGTCAACCTGGAGAAGTGTGTCGACGGCAAATACCGCGAGATACAGAACCACGCCGTCACCGACCTCGTGGAACCGGGATCGGTCTTCAAGACCGCCTCGGTGATGACGGCTCTCGAGGACGGCGTGTGCGACACGTCGTTCACCATACCCACCGGCAACGGCATCTGGCACGTCTACGGACGCGACATGAAAGACAGCCACTGGCGCTCGGGAGGCTACGGCACCATCTCGCTGGGCCAGGCCATGGAGCTCAGCTCCAACATCGGCATCAGCTACATGGTCGACAAGTTCTACCACAACGACCCGGAGAAATTCGTGAGGGGCATCTGGCGCACGGGCATCAACGACCCCAACATCAGCATACCCATCGAGGGACACGCCAAGCCCTGGATACGCATGCCGCAGAAATATCCCAACGGACAGTGGAAAAACTGGAGCAAGACGGCCTTGCTGTGGATGAGCATCGGCTACGAGACACTCATACCGCCCATCTACACGCTCACCTTCTACAACGCCATCGCCAACAACGGACGCATGATGCAGCCGCGGTTTGTGAAGGCTACCGTCAAAAACGGCGACACCCTGACCAGCTATCCACCCGCCGTGGTGAAAGGACGTGAGCACATCGCCTCGGAAAAGACCATCAAGATCATACAAGACCTCCTGCACCGCGTCGTCATCAACGGCACGGGCAAGAAGGCCAACAGCCCCAACTTCTGGGTGTGCGGCAAGACAGGAACGGCCATGATCGCCAAGAACGGGTCATACAAGGGAGTGCCCAACCACCTGCTCTCGTTTGCAGGATGGTTTGGCGAGAAGGACAAGCCCTATTACAGCTGCATCGTCTGCATTCAGAAACAGGGCATGCCCGCCTACGGCTGGATGAGCGGCGAGGTGTTTAAGGACATCGCCGAGGGCATCATGGCCAAGTATGTCAGGTACGACATCAGCGATGCGCGCGACTCGGCGTCACACCCGATACCCGACGTGAAGAGCGGAAACATCTTCTCCGCGCAACGCGTCCTCTCGATCCTCGGCATCCACACGACGACCAACTATGCCACACAGGCCACACAGGCGGCCCTCGTCTGGGGAAACGCCTTGCGCAAAAGCAATGGCGTCGTCCTGAGGAAAGAGCCACAGATGGGCCGGCGGCACATGCCCAACGTAATCGGAATGGGCGCGCGCGATGCCGTCTACCTCATCGAGAGCCGCGGTGTCAGGTGCCTGGTCAAGGGCCGCGGCAAGGTAGTGGAACAGAGCCTGGAGCCCGGACACTACATCAAGGGCAAAGAGACCTGCACACTCAAACTGGAATAACAATAACAGACAATACTTATGAAACTGCAAGAACTGTTGAAGAACACCAAGCCGCTGGCCATGGTCGGCGACATGGACGTGAACATCACGGGAGTTGACATCGACTCAAGAAAAGTGAAGCCTGGGCACCTGTTCATCGCCATGAAGGGCACACAGGTCGACGGACACCAGTTCATACCCAAAGCCATCGAGCTCGGGGCGTCGGCTGTGGTCTGCCAAGACTTGCCTGAGGAGAAAGCCGACGGCGTGACCTATGTGCAGGTGGCCGACTCGGAGGAGGCTGCCGGCAAGGTGGCCACCCTGTTCTATGGAGACCCTTCGCACCACCTGACCCTCGTAGGAGTGACGGGCACAAACGGCAAGACGACCATCGCCACCTTATTATATAACATGTTTCGCAAGATGGGCCACAAGTGTGGCCTGCTGTCGACCGTCTGCAACTATATCGAGGACGAGGCCATACCGGCCGACCACACCACCCCCGACCCCATCGAGCTCAACGAGTTGCTGGGGCGCATGGTGCAGGCGGGATGCGAATATGCGTTCATGGAGTGCTCCAGCCATGCCATCGCGCAGAAGCGCATCAGCGGACTGAAGTTCGCAGGCGGCATCTTCACCAATCTCACCCGCGACCACCTCGACTACCACAAGACGTTCGAGAACTACCGCAACGCCAAGAAGGCGTTCTTCGACGGGCTGCCCAAGACGGCGTTTGCCATCACCAACGCCGATGACAAGAATGGCATGGTGATGGTGCAGAACACCAAGGCTACCGTGAAGACTTACTCCATCCGGCAGATGGCTGACTTCCGCGCCCGCATCATCGAGATGCACTTCGCCGGCATGTACCTGGACATCGACGGCCACGAGGTGGGCGTGCAGTTCATCGGCAAGTTCAACGTGAGCAACCTGCTGGCTGTCTATGGCGCTGCGCGCATGCTGGGCAAGCAACCTGAGGACATCCTCGTGGTGCTCTCCACCCTGCACAGCGTCAGCGGACGACTGGAGCCCGTGCAGTCGCCCGACGGCTTCACCGCCATCGTCGACTACGCCCACACGCCCGACGCCTTGGCCAACGTGCTCTCATCCATCCATGAGGTGCTCAGCGGCAAGGGGCACGTCATCACCGTCTGCGGGGCGGGCGGCAACCGCGACCACGGCAAGCGCCCGCTCATGGCGCAAGAGGCCGTGAAGCAGTCGGACAAGGTGATCATCACCAGCGACAACCCTCGCTTCGAGGACCCACAGGCCATCATCGACGACATGGTGGCGGGCCTCAACAAGGAGCAGATGAAGAAGGTGCTGACCATCGTGGACCGCAAGGAGGCCATCAAGACCGCTTGCATGATGGCACAGAAGGACGACGTGGTGCTGGTGGCCGGCAAGGGACACGAGAACTACCAGGAGGTCAAGGGCGTCAAGCACCACTTCGACGACAAGGAGGTGCTCCACGAGATATTCAACGCCTAAGGGCCGCACGCTCTGAAAGCAACCAACACGGGGGTGGCGAGCGTAAGTCGCCATCGCCCATTCACTAAGAAAAAAAAGCTATAGGCTATGTTATATTATCTTTTCCGGTTCTTGGAGCAGTTTGGCATCAGCGGCTCGGGCATGTGGGGGTACATCTCCTTCCGCGCGCTGCTGGCGCTCATCCTGTCGCTGGTCATCTCCACCTGGTTTGGCGAGAAGTTTATCAAGTATCTCAAGACCAAACAGATCACCGAGACACAGCGCGACGCCAGCATCGACCCGTTTGGCGTGAAGAAAATCGGGGTACCGTCGATGGGCGGCATCATCATCATCGTGTCAATCCTCATCCCCGTGCTGCTGCTCGGCCGACTGAGAAACATCTACCTCATCCTCATGATCATCACCACCGTGTGGCTGGGATTTCTGGGTGGCATGGACGATTTCATCAAGATCTTCCGCCGCAACAAGGAGGGCCTGAAGGGCAAATACAAGATTGTCGGACAGGTCTCCATCGGCCTCATCGTGGGACTGACGCTCTGGGCCTCGCCCGATGTGAAAATGAACGAGAACCTCACGACCGAACGCCAGAACGGACAGGAACTGGTCGTGAGCCACAACACCGAGGCTGAGAAGTCGCTCAAGACGACCATACCGTTTATCAAGGGGCACAACCTCGACTACTCACGCATCATGTCGTTCTGCGGCAAATACAGGTCGGCAGCCGGCTGGGTGCTGTTTGTCATCATGACCATCTTCGTCGTGACGGCTGTCAGCAACGGTGCCAACCTCAACGACGGCATGGACGGCATGTGTGCCGGCAACTCGGCCATCATCGGCGTGGCGCTCGGCATACTGGCCTACGTGAGCTCGCACATGGAGTTTGCGGCTTACCTCAACATCATGTACATACCGGGCTCGCAAGAGCTGGTGGTGTTCATGTGCGCCTTCGTGGGAGCCCTCATCGGCTTCCTTTGGTACAACGCTTATCCGGCGCAAGTGTTCATGGGCGACACGGGATCGCTCACCATCGGCGGCATCATCGGCGTGGGAGCCATCATCATCCACAAGGAGCTGATGCTGCCCATTCTCTGCGGTGTGTTCTTTGTGGAGAGCCTCAGCGTCATCTGCCAGGTGTGGTACTACAAGATTGGCAAGCACAAGGGAGTGAAGCAGCGCATCTTCAAGCGCACTCCGATACACGACAACTTCAGAGTGACCGACGACCAACTGGATCCCGAGTGCAAGTATCTCATCAAGTCGCCACATTCGGCCAAGCATGAGTCTAAGATCACCATCCGTTTCTGGATCATCACCATCATACTTGCGGCACTGACCATCATCACCCTGAAAATCAGGTAAGCCTGCCACAAGGTGACCGCCTGCCACAAGGAGACGGCACCGGGCAAGTGACCCGAGGAGGCCCAGGAGGTGAGGAGAGCACGCGGTGCCCTCACACAACAACAATCGATAAAAAGAAAGCTATGAAAAGAATAGTAGTTTTGGGAGCCGGCGAAAGCGGCGCAGGAGCTGCAGTGCTGGCCAAACAGAAAGGATTCGACGTGTTTGTGTCTGACATGTCGAAGATCAACGACAAATACAAGAAGGTGCTCGACGACCACCATATCGCCTGGGAGGAAGGGCACCACACCGAGGAGCTGATCCTCAACGCAGACGAGATCGTCAAGAGCCCGGGCATCCCCAAGGAGGCCCCCATGATCCAGAAGCTCATGACACAGGGCACTCACATCATCAGCGAGATAGAGTTTGCGGGACGGTACACACACTCGAAGATGGTCTGCATCACAGGCTCCAACGGCAAGACCACCACGACGTCGCTCATCTACCACATCTTCAAGGCGGCAGGCTATGATGCCGGGCTCGCCGGCAACATCGGGCGGAGCCTGGCGTTGCAGGTGGCAGAGGATCCGCACGAATACTACATCATCGAGTTGAGCTCGTTCCAGCTCGACAACATGTATGACTTCCGCGCCAACATCGCCATCCTGCTCAACATCACGCCCGACCACCTCGACCGGTACGACAACAAGTTTGAGAACTATGCGGCTGCCAAGATGCGTATCACGCAGAACCAGACAGCCGAAGACAGTTTCATCTACTGGAACGACGACCCGGTCATCAAGGAGGAACTGAAGAAATATGACATCAAGGCTGTGGCTTGCCCCTTCTCGGAACTGAAGGAGGAGGGCTCCATCGCTTACATCGAGGAAGGACAATACAAGCTGGAGTACCCCACTCCGTTCAACATGGAGCAGGAGGAGCTGTCGCTTACCGGCAAGCACAACATCTACAACTCGCTGGCTGCAGGCCTCGCCTCCAACATCACAGGCATCAAGAAGGAGATCATCCGAAAGAGCCTCAGCGACTTCCCCGGCGTGGAGCACCGTCTGGAAAAGGTATGTGACGTGCGTGGCGTGCACTACGTCAACGACTCGAAAGCCACCAATGTGGATGCCTGCTGGTACGCACTGGAGAGCATGAAGACACCGGTGGTGCTCATCCTCGGCGGCAAGGACAAGGGCAACGACTACAACGAGATCAAGGATCTGGTAAAGAAGAAGTGCCGTGGACTGGTGTATCTCGGCGCAGACAACACCAAGCTGCACCATTTCTTCGACGAGCTGGGCTTGCCGGTGCGCGACACACACAGCATGAAGGATTGCGTGGAGGCTTGCTATGACATGGCCCAGACTGGCGACACCGTGCTGCTGTCGCCCTGTTGTGCCAGCTTCGACCTCTTCAAGAACATGGAGGACCGCGGCGAACAGTTCAAGACACTCGTAAGAAGCTTATAGCCTACGGGCGGCACAGTAGCCGCCGCGTTGCCACAACAAGGAAATGAACAAGAAGTTATCGAACATTTTCAAAGGTGACAAGGTCATCTGGATGGTCTATTTCTTCCTTTGCATCATCAGCATCGTGGAGGTCTTCTCGGCCTCCTCGGAGCTGACCTACAAGGGAGGCAACTACCTCGCGCCCTTCATCAAGCATGTCGCCATCATCGTCTTCGGATTCGGGCTGATGGTCATCACGCTCAACATCAGTTGCAAATACTTCAAGATCGTGACGCCCGTCTTGCTGGCCCTAACGGGCGTGTTGCTCATATGGGTGCTCATTGCGGGGCAGACTACCAACGGGGCCAACCGCTGGATACCCATCCTCGGCATACAGTTTCAACCGTCGGAACTGGCTAAGGGTGCACTGGTGCTCATGACTGCACAGATCCTGAGCGCCATGCAAACAGACAATGGGGCCGACCGCAAAGCCATGAAGTACATCCTGTTGATAGCATTGCCGTTTCTCGGACTTATCGGCATGGAGAACTTGTCGACCGCGGCGTTGCTGAGTGCGGTGATTTTCTTCATGATGATCATCGGACGGGTGCCGGGAAAGCAGCTCGGTCGGGTGGTCTTGTGCGTAGTGGCCATGATTGCGCTTGCCGTGGCACTCGTCATGTGTGTGGGCGAGGACACCGGAGAGGAGGAAGGCACCAAGAACCTGACCGAACAGCGAATGGCAGACGGACAGACCATCAGCAAAGAGGAAAGCAAGGGACACAAGGGCTTGTTGCACCGTCTGGACACTTGGAAATCGCGCATCGACAAGTTCCTCAACGCAAAGGAAGTGCCGCCCGAGAAGGTGGATCTCGACAAGGGAGCTCAAGAGGCGCACGCCAAGATTGCCATAGCCACAAGCAACGTCATCGGAAAGGGGCCGGGCAACTCCGTGCAACGCGACTTCCTCGCACAGGCCTTCTCCGACTTCATCTATGCCATCATCATCGAGGAGACGGGCATCGAGGGGGCCTTCTTCGTGGCCATGTTCTACATCATACTGCTTTTCAGGACAGGACGAATCGCCAATCGTTGCGAGAACAATTTTCCTGCGTTCCTCGCCATGGGACTGGCCTTGCTGCTCGTCGTCCAAGCCTTGTTCAACATGTGCGTGGCCGTCGGGCTGGTACCCGTCACGGGACAGCCGCTGCCCTTGATCAGCAAGGGAGGAACCTCAACGCTGGTCAACAGCGTGTACATCGGCATCATCCTCAGCGTGAGCCGCACCGCCAAGAAAGCAAAGGACGACAAAGACACCAAAGACAGGATGGCCACAGCGCTCGCATAGCTCGGCAAACCGTAACGGAACAGTGCGGAAAACCGGGAAATTGGAGCATGAAAGAAAATGATATGAAAATGATCAAAAGTGGGAAAAATTGATTACTTTTGCAAAAATAAGTGATTATGGACAAGGAGTTAAGAATCATCATCAGCGGAGGGGGAACAGGTGGACACATCTTCCCCGCCATATCCATCGCCAACGCCATCAAGGCTAAGCACCCTGATGCCAAGATTTTGTTTGTTGGCGCCCTCGGACGCATGGAAATGCAACGGGTGCCGGCTGCAGGCTACGAGATCAAGGGGTTGCCCATCTGTGGCTTCGACCGCAAGCACCTGCTGAAGAACATCGCTGTCCTGTTCAAAATTTGGAAGAGCCAGCATATCGCCAAGAAAATCGTGAAGCAGTTCAACCCAATGGCCGCCGTCGGAGTGGGCGGATACGCCAGCGGACCTACGCTCAACGTCTGCGCCGAGAATGGCATACCCTGCCTCATACAAGAACAAAACAGCTATGCTGGCGTCACCAACAAGATATTGGCCAAGAAGGCCACCAAGATATGCGTGGCCTACGACGGCATGGAGCGTTTCTTCCCTGCTGAGAAAATCGTCAAGACGGGCAACCCCGTCAGGCAAAACGTACTCAACAACGAGATGACACAGGAGGAAGCACGCAAGAGCTTCGGACTGGACCCCAACAAGAAAACAGTGTTGCTGGTGGGGGGAAGCCTCGGAGCGCGCACCGTCAACGAGAGCATGAAGCAACACCTGGATGAGGTGAAGGCTGCCAATGTGCAGTTTATCTGGCAGACTGGCAAATACTACAACGCGGAGATGAACCAAGCCGTCAAGGACTTTGGAGACATACCCAACCTCAAGGTGCTCGACTTCATCAGCGACATGGGAGCTGCCTACAAGGCCGCCGACCTCGTCATCAGTCGCGCCGGAGCAAGCTCCATCAGTGAGTTCTGCCTCATAGGCAAACCGGTCATCCTGGTGCCAAGCCCCAATGTGGCAGAAGACCACCAGACGAAAAACGCCATGGCTCTGGTCAATAAGGACGCGGCCATATACGTCAAGGACGCCGAGGCACCGCAAGTGTTGTTGCACACCGCACTCGACACCGTGGCCAACGATAGTAAACTGGCGTCACTCAGTGAGAACATCAAGAAGCTTGGACTGAAAAACTCGGCGGACGTCATTGCCGACGAGGTGGTAAAACTGGCCTGGGGAAACAACTGAAAATGTATCTGCCCGGACAAGAGAAACGTCTGAGTAAAGGCTAAAAAGCCACAAGAAAAGAATGGAAGACAGGAAAAACGAAACAACACAATCGTGATAAACGCAAGACAATGGAACTGAAAGACATCAAGGCCGTATACTTCATAGGAGCGGGCGGCATAGGAATGAGCGCCATCGCTCGTTATTTCATACACCGTGGCCTCGTGGTGGCGGGTTATGACCGCACACCGTCCGACCTCACACGTCGCCTGGAGAAAGAGGGCATGTTGATTCATTATGAAGAAAACGTGGACGAAATTCCACACGCATGCCGGGACAAAGCGTCATGCCTGGTCGTCTACACACCCGCCATTCCCGCCGAGCACAAGGAGCTCCAATACTTCCGCCAAGGCGGCTTCGAGATAGAGAAGCGCGCACAGGTGCTGGGGACCCTGACACGCACACACAAGGGCTTGTGTGTGGCTGGCACACACGGAAAGACCACCACATCGACCATGTGCGCCCACATCATGCACCAAAGTCATGTGGACTGCAACGCTTTTCTCGGCGGCATCTCCAAGAACTACGGAACCAACTATATCCTTTCTGACACAAGCGACTATGTGGTCATCGAGGCTGACGAGTTTGATCGTTCGTTCCACTGGCTGAGACCTTGGATGAGCGTCATCACTGCCACCGACCCCGACCACCTGGACATCTACGGCACCAAGGAGGCTTACCTTGAGAGTTTCCGCCACTACACGGAGCTCATCCAACCGGGTGGCGCTCTCATCATTCACACAGACCTGGAGATGAAGGCCAACGTGCAAGATGGTGTCAAGACTTACACGTACAGCCGCGACAAGGGCGACTTCCATGCTGACAACATCAAAATCGAGAATGGAGAAATCACCTTCGACCTTGTGTCACCCATTGAGAACGTCGAGAACATACATTTGGGGCAGCCCGTCCCCATCAACATAGAGAACGGTGTGGCTGCCATGGCCTTGGCACAGCTCAACGGTTGCACAGCACGCGAACTTCGATATGGCATGGAGACTTATCATGGTGTGGACCGCAGATTCGACTTCAAGATTCGCAACAGCCATCACGTGCTGCTCTCCGATTATGCGCACCACCCGAAGGAAATCCTGCAGAGTGCCAAGAGCCTCAAGGAGATTTATCAAAATCGCAAAATCACGGTTATCTTCCAACCTCACCTGTACACCCGCACCCGCGACTTCTATAAGGATTTCGCAGACGCACTGAGTCATTTCGACGAAGTGATACTCACCGAGATTTATCCCGCAAGGGAAGAGCCCATACCTGGCGTGACATCCGATCTTATCTTCGACAACCTGAAGCCGGGAGTGGAAAAGAGCAAGATCAAGAAAGACGACGTGCTCAACCTGGTGAAAAGCCGCGACTTCGATGTGCTCATCACGCTGGGCGCAGGCGACCTTGACAACTATGTCCCGCAAATCGCCAAGCTCATCGAGGAGAAAGACAAAAACAACAAGTAAAGACAATATCCATCACCCATTATGCGCTTCAACTGGAAGAAGACACTATTGGTAACACTCGATGTGGCCCTCGGAGCTTACATCGTCATGGCGTTTGCCGCTTTCAACAAACCGAAAGAGGAGGCGCCAGTGTGCCAAAAGGTGAGCATCGACATCCAGGATGAAACGACCAACGGCTTCATCTCGGCAGCAAAAATCAAGGACCGACTGCAAAAGGGCAACCTCTATCCGCTCAACAAGCGGATGAAAGACATCAGCGCACGCACCATCGAAGAGACATTGATGCAAAGTCCGTTTGTGAAAACAACCCAATGCTACAAAACGCAAGACGGGACTGTGCACATCTGCCTCACGCAACGCATGCCGACCTTGCGCATCAAGGCCGACAATGGTGACGACTACTACCTTGACGATGACAACCGCATCATGCCCAACTCACATTACACCAGCGACCTCATCATCGCCACAGGCCACATCAACAAGTGGTTTGCGCGCAACTACGTGGCTCATGTGGGAAGTGCGCTGATGGCAAGCGATTTCTGGAAAAACCAGATTGAGCAGATCAATGTGTTGCCCGACCTGGGCGTGGAGCTCGTGCCTCGCGTGGGCAACCACATCATCTACATCGGCCAATTGCCGATGACATCGTACATCAACGACCGTAAGAAACTGGTGACCGACTACGTGAACACCAAGCTCGACCGACTGGAGAAATTCTACAAGTACGGTTTGCCACAAGCGGGATGGAACAAATACTCCTATATCAACGTGGAGTTTGACAATCAAATCATTTGCAAGAAACGAAATTTGAATTGATAATTATCATAGATCTATGGCAGAATTTAGAGTAGCTATTGAACTGGGCTCATCGAAGATGACCGGTATCGCGGGCAAGAAAAACCTCGATGGCAGCATCAACGTGCTCGCCGTGGTCAAGGAAGACTCCACATCATGCATCCGAAAGGGCGTGGTATACAATATGGACAAGACGGTGCAGGCCCTGGCCAGCATCATCTCCAAACTGGAACGCACACTGAAAACAAAGATTGCCCAGGTGTATGTGGGCGTGGGCGGACAGTCCATCCGAAGCGTGAAAAACACAAACGTGAAGGAACTGCCCAACGACACCATCATCACACAGGACATGATCAACGAACTGATGGATGCCAACCGGAGCATGCAGTATCCCGAGCTTGAGATACTCGATGCCGCCACACAGGAGTACAAAGTGGACAATCAGTACCAGCTCGATCCTGTGGGCATACAGTGCTCGCGCATCGAGGGCAACTTCCTCAACATACTTTGGCGCAAGACCTTCTACCGCAACATCAACCAATGCTTCGACAATGCGGGCATCGCCATCGCCGAGATGTATCTCTCCCCCTTGGCTTTGGCCGACAGCGTGCTCACTGATGCAGAGAAGCGCGGCGGTTGCGTACTGATAGACCTGGGTGCCGACACCACAACCGTAGCTGTCTATTACAAGAAGATCCTCAGAAACCTAACAGTCGTTCCCTTGGGGAGCAACAACATCACCAAGGATATAGCCTCCTTGCAAATGGAGGAAAAAGATGCTGAGCAGATGAAACTGAAATATGCTTCGGCCTACACTGACGCAAGCGAGATTGACGCAGCCAAGGTGTATCCAATAGACAATGATCGCACCATCGACCAGCGCAAGTTTGTGGAAATCGTCGAAGCGCGCGTCCAGGAAATCATCGAAAACGCTTGGTGCCAGGTTCCTGTAGACTACGTCGACAAGTTGCTGGGTGGCATTATTCTCACAGGCGGCGGCTCCAACATGAGAAACATCGAGCGTGCCTTCAACAAATACACCCACATCGAGAAGATACGCGTTGCCAAGTTTGTCTCGCAAACCATCCACTCCAACAATCCATCCGTCAATGCCAAGGACGCCACGATGTGCACCATCCTCAGTCTCCTGGCCAAGGGAGACATGAACTGCGCGGGTGCCCCCATCAGCGACGACCTGTTTGCGAGTGGCAACAACGACAACAAGAGTCAAATAACGGCAGAACCGCGCAAGCCCAAGCCTCTGGAAGGAACCGGTACAGGCAAGGTGCTGACCGAAGCCGAAAAGGCTGCCGAGGAGGCCGCGCGAGAGGCGGCCCGCAAGGCTGCGGAGGAGAAGGCGCGCGCCGAAGCACAGGCGGCAGCAGAGGCCGAAGAGGAAGAGCGCCGCAAGAAGCGGGAGAACTCCGCCCCGAGAAAGGCATGGCGTGCCTTCAAGAAATTTGTCGGAAACATGATCGAAGAGGAAGACGAGAAATAACCAACGGCCCAACCGCTCTTCGCGGAAGGTACAGACCTCCCTACGAGAACAGGTATCATCACATAGACAACAAATAGCAAGACCATTATGGCAGACAAAGATAACAACCAGCAAATCAGCGAAAGCAACCGCCCTTCGTTGCTTGAGTTTGGCGATCCCGACAAAGGCAACAGCATCATCAAAGTGATCGGTGTCGGCGGTGGAGGCGGCAATGCGGTCAACCACATGTACCGCGAAGGCATCCACGACGTGACATTCGTGCTCTGCAACACCGATGCACAAGCACTCAATGACAGCCCCGTGCCCGTGCACCTGCAGCTCGGCAAGGAGGGCTTGGGAGCGGGCAACCGCCCGGAGCGCGCCAAGCAGGCAGCCAACGAGAGCATCAACGACATACGCAACATGCTCAACGACGGCACCAAGATGGCATTCATCACCGCCGGCATGGGAGGTGGAACAGGTACGGGTGCCGCTCCAGTCGTCGCACAGGTGAGCAAAGACATGGGCATCCTCACCGTGGGCATTGTCACCATTCCCTTCAAGTTCGAGGGTCCCAAAAAAATCGACCAGGCGCTCGATGGCGTGGAGGAGATGGCCAAGCATGTCGATGCTCTATTGGTGATCAACAATGAGCGCCTGCGCGAGATTTATCCGGAGCTCAACATCCTTGACGCCTTTGGCAAGGCCGACGACACCCTGAGCGTCGCAGCAAAAAGCATCGCGGAAATCATCACCACTCACGGACTGATCAACCTTGACTTCAACGATGTGAAGACCGTGCTCAAAGACGGCGGTGTAGCCATCATGAGCACTGGCTTCGGTGAGGGCGAGGAACGTGTAAAGAAGGCCATCGAAGATGCCCTGAACTCTCCTTTGCTCAACGACAACGACGTGTTCAACTCCAAGAAGATTCTTCTTTCCATAGCCTTCTCCAACGGCAAGAGTGAGAACAACCAGAGCGGTCTGCGCATGGAAGAGATGAACGATGTCAACGACTTTATGGCCAAGTTTGGTGACAACTTTGAGATCAAGTGGGGAATCGCCCTTGACCCTGAACTCGGCAAGAAAGTGAAGGTCACCATCCTTGCCACCGGCTTCGGCGTGGAAGACGTGGAACCCTCGGAAAATCGTGCACGCCGTACCATCGAGGAGGCCAAGCGACAAGCTGACGAAGAGGACCAGCAGGCTCAACGCCGGGACCGCCGGGACCGCTACTATAAGAATGACGGCAACAGCTCGCAGTACAAGCGGCGTCCGCACATCTATATCTTCTCCCAGAAGGATCTCGACAACGAGGATGTCATCCTCAAGGTTGAGGACACGCCAACCTACAAGCGCACACGCCAGATGCTGACCGACATCCACAACCAATCAAACGGAAACGTCGACGAAAAAGACACGGACGACGCCAACAACAAAGTGCAAGGCGTCATCAGCTTCGTGTAACGCTTGCCTGAACGGAGACAAATACACCTACCTGATATTTGAATAAAGCCACAGCGTGCTACCCATTCATCACCGAGGGATGACACACTGTGGCTTTTTAGTTGTCGCTTCCAGTATCCGCCGCCCAAAGGGCAAACGGGGATTTCTTGTCATTGTCTCATGCCGGATTCTTTCATGACTTCTGAAGGAACAACACCAAACTCCTTTCTAAAACACTTGCGGAAATAACCTGAGCTGTTGAAGCCCGTCAACGAGGCCACTTCATTGACATTATACCGCCCAGACTTCAGATACGCCAATGCACGTTTCAATTTGACTTTCCTCACGTACTCATTGGCGCCTACGCCCGTCAAGGACTTCACCTTGCGATAAAATGTGGAATGGCTCATCGCCATCCTATCGGTAAAGAATGACATGTCCATATCAGCCACGCCCAAGTTTTTTTCTATGAGCTCATCCAGTTTATCAAGAAACTCTCGGTCAAGCGGGGAAAGAGCGGGTACATCATTGTCTACGGTCTCGGCATGTCCAGCATTCTCCTTAGGAGTAATAACATCATGGTGGGCGGCATGTTCCAAGACGAACGCGGCCATTTTCCGCCTCCCCTCAAGGATGTTTTTCACTCTACTTCTCAACAATCTCGAACTAAACGGCTTTGTCAAGTAAGAGTCAGCTCCACTGTCATAACCTTTTTCCTGGTCATCCATACTGGTCTTGGCCGTCAACAGTATCACAGGGATATGACTAGTCCGAATGTCCGTTTTAAGCAACCGGGTCATCTCGACACCATCCATTTCAGGCATCATCACATCGCTCACTATCAAGTCCGGGCTCAACTTCATCGCCACATCGAGACCTTCCTTTCCCTGCCGGGCCACCTCCGTCCGGTAGTCTCTGCTCAATGCCTCCACGATGTACTGCCTCACTTCCTCATTGTCCTCCACCACAAGAATCACCTTTTTCTCAGTTTCATTGCCATCCGCCATGCCTGTCTGCACATTCTCCGAAGGCAATGCCTCAACATTTCCACCCAGTTCATGATGCGCATCAGGATAGGTCTTGTCCAATGAAATGGCAAAGCTGAAGGTAGACCCCTTTCCTTCCTCACTGACGACAGACAGCTGTGCCTCATGCAGTTCGGCAAGTGATTTCACAAGAGCCAGGCCTATCCCTGTGCCCGAAGCCTGCCTGGGGCCTCCAGCCTGGTAATAACGGTCAAAGACATGTGCCAACGCCTCACGCCTGATGCCCTGTCCGGTATCACGCACACCGACAATGGCTTTTCGCTTTTCACACAGCAACTCCAGCACAAATCATCACGCTGTTCTCATCATGGCGAAGGCGTATCGTTCCCTGTGCGTCCGGCTCCACGAGCAACCTGTCAACAGGTTCATGCCCTCCCGTCAGTCGTTCACAGCCTATGATTCCCAGTGTGGACACACGCTCTTCCCCCCGCAAACGAAGAGGGCCTAAACTCGCAGATGCCACTAGACGAGCCGAAGAGCAACAATCCGCCGGGCATGCTTGTTGCCGACTTCGCAACGAAGTTTCCCATGGGCAGACCACTGCTAAAGCCATAGTTTGAAAAGCGCTTGCTCTTCCTGTCAAAACGCGACACACCTATGCTCAGGCTCATCCAAATGTTTCCATCTGCTCCCTCTTCGATAGCACTGATGAAATTGCGAGCGAGCCCTTGCCGCGTGTCATATACCAACAAGGCATTCGGTTGGTTGGCATCCGGAACGCACACCAGTCCCTTGTGTGTCGCAATCCACATCATCCCATCCGCCGAGCGGATGATTTGATTCACGGAACTGGTCGGCAGTCCTCTCAAGAATGTCACGTCACGCCGGTTCTTCGCCAAAACCGCCACGCCTTTCACCATCGTCCCTATCCACAGCCGTCCTTGTCGGTCCTCGCAAAAGCTATTGGGGAAAGCGTTGTAGCCAATTCGCCGATTCAGTTCATTCTCAGGTCTCACTCGCCCATTCACAGAAGAGTAGATGCCTTTCTCCGTACCCATCCATACAGTGCCATCATGTCCCGTGAACAGCGCCACGACATCCATCCCACGTGTCTGGGGAATGGAAGACCATTGTCCAGTCACCGGATTGTACTTCAGAGCACCGTTGTCACTGGTTCCCATCCAAACATTTCCCTCATGGTCCTCACAAAAACAATAGACCACCGCCGCCGAATTGTCAATATGTGGAGATATGTCCAACATCCTATAAGGCTTGCCATCCTTCAGAATGGTCACCCAGTTGTCTTGACTGATCCAAAGTCTTCCTTGGCTATCGCGGAACAGCCCCGACACACCCGTCAATGGCTTTTCCATGAGCGTCAGAAGGCCAAAAGCCTGTTGGCGATGCGGCAAGAAGTCAACTCCCAAAGCATAGTTGCCCACCCATAGGTTACCAAAGGCATCCTCCATGACACTCCGCGCATGATTGGAAGACAACTGTCCGTCCTCCTTGGTCAACCTGCCAAACGCGGGCTTGTCATAAGGATACGCGAAGCGGTTCAAGTCAAGCGTGCTGACCCCTCCTATATCAGAAGCGACAAGCAGCACATGCCCCACCGTTTCACTGACATGATATATGTTATCCCCCGCCAAACTTTCTGCCTTGCCCCGCTCATGCCGGAAAGTCAAGAATTGACCCTTCGCAGGCTCAAACAGGGCCAGCCCGCCATTGGTGCCAATCCACACGTGTCCCCTGTGGTCCACAAACACGCTTCGCACATTGTTTCCCGGCAACCCCCGCTGCTGTCCTGGCTGCTGCACATATCGCTTTCCCTTATGTGTACGCAGGTCATAGACGATTAAGCCTTCCATGCGCAGCCCAATGTAAAGATGCCCTCTCCCGTCGTCCGCCACGGTCCTAACACCATCACATATCGGTGGCAGGATTGCGCGCGACAGTTTCCACGTCTTTCCCGTCACTGGGTCGATGTGGTGTATGTCACCCGCATAATGTGCCAGCCACAATACGCCGTCCGCCGCCTACCCCACCGCGGCGATGTCGTTAAGCGTCTTGCCTTCTGCCGTCGCATGGGAAAAACGCTGGGTGGCACAATGGAACACATCCAGCATCCCGTTCTTCCCATAAGCCCACACTGTATTGCTCTTGGCATGATAGCACACTCCCACCATCTCATCACATCGCAAAGACGAGTTGCTTGTCTTGAACGTGATGACCTTTCCGCCTGCCACGCGATTGAGGCCAGACTCGGTGGCCACCCACACAAAGCCTTGGCCGTCAAGGGCCATGCCGACAACAAGGCCATTCGACAGGCCATCACCCAAACAGAAGGTGTGGCCCAAAGACTGTGGAAGGGCCCGCAAGGGAGACTTCGGCCAAAAGACGCAAGCCGCCAGCAGCAGGAGCTGGAGCCATTTGATGTATTGTTGTAGATGTTTCACGGATAATCAATTGTCTATTCCTTGCAAAATTATGAAATTTATGTCAACAACACTATACTAACCCTGCAAAAACAAGCATTATCCCATGCAGGACGATTTGTGGCTCCTGCGCAAGGTCTCCATTTTACCCCTTGACAACAGAATGACGAATATGTACCCTTCATTGACAGGAAAATAGCGTTGCGCCTGTGGAAGAATGACTAATTTTGCAACCACAATCTACAAGTGCGCACACAAAGCATCGCAGAATGCAGAGCGAGGCACCCGCACCTTCAAACGCATGTAACAACAACCACATATCCTTTTCAAATGAAAACAAGCAGATTGAGAAAGGTCTACCTGGCCACCGTCGTCGCACTGACGACGGTCGGCCTACAGGCGGCCGCGCAAACCGTTTCATCAAGCGATGAGGCAACCGACATGACCACCCGCATCGTGAATCCCAACTTCGACGATGGTGCCAAGGGCTGGACCAACACCACCGGTGCACAGGTCAAAATCAGCACCGCAGAGAAAAAAAACGGAAGCATCACCATCGCCGCCAACCAAAACCACTGGCAGCTATGGTCAGGTTCGGCCATCAAGGGACGCGCCTACCAGGCCATCGGCCAACTGCCCGAAGGGCGATATGTGGTGTCGGCAGATGTCGTCAACTCCGCCTTCACCGGCACGCTCTCGCTCTTCGCCAACGACAGCAAGACCGCCATCGGCTCCAACAGCGGGAATCGCTACTCCGTGTCGTGTCTGGTCATCGACGGCACACTGACCTTCGGACTGGATTGTGCGACGGGCGGCGCCACCATCGACTTCGACACGTTCACACTCGAATACCACGGACAAGACGCTGACGCCTTGCGTGAAGTGCTTGCCACGCGCCTGAGCAAAGCCAAGGACGCACTGGCCAGCGCATCCGAAGGCGCTGACACCGACGCATTGCGGCAAGCCATCAACCAAGCTGAAAATCTTGCTGCGACCGCTACTGCCGATGAGGTGTCGGCAGCCATCAAGACCATCAACAAAGCTTTGGACGACTACCAAGCCAGTCTTGACAATTTGGCTCAGCGCGCCGAGCAGCTTGCGCTTTTCGAAACGGCCGTCAGCGAGGCCAAGGCCGAGCGCCAGGCCGATGACTATCCCGGGGGGCCGGCTTTCGACAAGGCCATCGCCGAGGCTGAGGCTTTCCTGGCCAAGCTGAAAGACAACCTGTCGATCCCCTCCGACTCGGCACGCGACACGCTCAATGCCGCACGCGAGAATTACTACAACTCACAGTACAGCGTGGCCCCCTCTCCCCTCAGCGTGTCGGCAGTGGACCTCACGCTCAACGGCTCGGAGAAATATGTGCTACGCGTGGACGGGAAACCTTATTATGGCACGGAGATACAGGTGCGTCCCGACAAAATGCGCGGCACGCTTGGCTGGAGCGAGGACGAGATTGAGGCGGCCTTCAAGCGCGCGGCCGACGACGGCTTCAACACGCTCAGCGTACCCGTGTTCTGGCGCGAGGTGGAGCCTGAGAAAAACCACTTCGACTGGCGCATCCTCGACCGCTACATGGGCTGGTGCCACAAGTATGGCATGAAGATGGAACTGCTGTGGTTCTCATGGAGCAGTGGCGGACGCGTGCAGTGGTTGTGGAACTACAATGGCAAGCAGGTGCTTCGCACACCAGACTATGTGTGCTCAGCCAATGGCAAGTCGGACTTCAACATGCTCCGCACCGAATGGGAATACTCGCTCGACTGGCGCGACGCCAACCTGCGCGACAGAGAGACATATGTGCTGAGCCGTGTCATGGACCATGTGGCCCTGTGGGACGCCAACAACGGAGCCGCGCACACGGTCATCGGCGTGCAGCTGGGCAACGAGGCACGTGCCCATGGCGGCAACACAGCCACAACCACCGAGATCATCGACTATTACCACCACGTGGGCGCAGCGGTCAAAGACTCCAAGTACGTCACATGGACGCGCCTCAACTGCGTGTCGCATGAGACCAACGGACGCGCCACGGCCAACGAGGCCAAGCGCAACAACGGCGGAACGAACATCGACTTCGTGGGCATCGATGTCTATGGCACCAGCGCCGCCAGCGTCATCGGCAATATCAACAACCAGTTGGGCGTCAACGGCAAGAACTTCCGCATGATCATGGAAATCGATGCCAAGGATGCCAACTCACCCGTCTACCAGATGGCAGCACTGGCCGGCAACAAGGCTTTCGACTATTACAACCTCGGCCCCATGGACGGCAATGGCCTCTATGACAGCAACAGCCACCAACTGGTGGAGCGGTCGCACATCTCGCTCACGCGGCAGCGCAACAAGATTCTGAACCTGGCCAACCAGGACATCGCCTTGTACAAGCATGGCAAAGGCTTGTTTGTCTACAACTACGCTGGCAACTCCACCAACAAGGAGACGGGTATCAAGGGCATCGCCTTCACGCCTGACGCCACCAAGACGCAGGCCATCGCCGTGGTGCACGCCGACAACCAGATAGCCCTGCTCTCCACGCTGCGAGGTGTGTTCACGCTTCCCGCCTCGCTCAACGCCACATCGGCCGAGAAAGGTTATTTCGACTCAGACAACAACTGGGTGAAAGAGGGCGATGTGTCCATCTCCAACAACCAGGTGATGATGCCGACAACATCGTGCGTGCTGGTGCGCCTCAACGGTGACCCTTCGCCCGACGGCATCACAAGCGCCAAGGCCGGGCACACCCGCAAGCTGGCGGCGCTCTACAACCTGAGCGGACAGCGCATAGCCAACAGCGCCAAGGGACTGGCCATCGCCCTGTATGACGATGGGACATGTGAGAAAGAAATCCGAAAATAAGGAAAAAGCATAAGCATCTACTCATATAACTAAAGGTGGGTTCTATAAATATCGTTATGGTGGTAATTTATAGAATCCACCAAAAACTGTAGATTGAGGCTGATGACTCCAACGCCCAGGGCGCATCCACTGTCAAGGCCATCTACTCGGCCGACGGCCGGCGTCTCACCAAGACGCAGCCCGGACTGAACATCATCCGTTACAGCGATGGCACGACCCGCAAGGTCCTGGTCAAGTGATGTGGCTTGACTGACAAAAAAAAGACATCCGCAACGCCGGCAATCGGCTTTGCGGATGTCTTTTTTTTGTGTGTGGGTGAGGGGCTGGGTCACACCGTGCCTTTCATCTTTTCGCCAAACTCCTTGGAGACGTAGTTGTAGAGGCTCTTGCAGCAGTCGGCCGAAAACTCCATGCCACACCCCACCACATGATTCCACTGCTCAGCGGTGAGCCCCTGGCTGAGGGTGTCACGGGTGATGTCATACTTCAGCAGACCGTAGATGAATCCGGCGTTGAAGTTGTCACCGGCTCCGATGGTGCTCACCGTGTCGGTCTGGGGCACAGGATAGCTGAGCTTCAAGCCATTGTCGGCCCTCACCTCGACCGGGTGGCCGCCCTGGGTGTAGATGAACTTCTTGCAATAGAATGACACCTCGGCCGAGTAGACCTTGTCGGGATCTTGCATCTTGTAGAGCACATCGAAGTCCTCGCGGCTGCCGCGCACGATGTCGGCATACTCAAGGTTCTCCAGGTAGTTGGGGGTGATCTTCATCACCTCGTCACGGTGCGAGGAGCGATAGTTCACGTCATAGTAGATGATGGCGCCATGTGCCTTCGCATAGTCAAGCAGTCCCACGATCTGCGGGCGGATGACGGGATTGACGGCATAGAAGGAGCTGAAGATGACAATGTCATCAGGCCGGATGTCAGGATAGATGAAGTCGAGCTGATCGTGGGGATGGTCCTTGTAGAAGAGATACTCCGCGTCGTTGCGCTCATTGAGAAACGCCAGCGAGATGGGCGACTTCGAGTCGGGAAACACGTTGACGTGGTCAGCATTGACGCCATTCTCCCGGAGGAAACTGATGACATGTTCGCCCACACGGTCGTGGCCAGCCTCACCGATAAATGTGCTGTCCACGCCACAACGTCCCAATGAGACGAGGGCGTTGAATGCGGAACCACCGGGATAAGCACCGATGGGCTGTTCGTTTTTGAAGATGATGTCGAGAACGGTTTCTCCTATTCCTATAACTTTTCGCATAGTCTTTATTGTACGTTAGCCATTGTCCGGTCCCATCGCCCCCTTGCACAAGACCGATGAGCGGACAATTCGGGTGCAAATTTCCATATTTTCAAGCACATTTCAAAGCAAAATTAGGTATTTTTGCAAATGAAATGAAATATAACACTTGCACACTCAGCAACGGTCTCCGCGTCATCCACTTGCCGTCGGCCTCACCGGTGGTCTATTGTGGCTTTCAGGTGGGAGCCGGCTCACGCGACGAGGATCCGGGCGACGAGGGCCTGGCCCACTTCTGCGAGCACGTCACCTTCAAGGGCACGGCGCGGCGAAGCGCCTGGAGCATTCTCAACTGCCTGGAACAGGTGGGCGGCAGCCTCAATGCCTACACCAACAAGGAGAACACCTGCTACTATGCGGCCATCCTCAAGCCTCACATGGCACGCGCCGTGAGCCTGCTCACCGACATCGTGTTCGGCTCCACCTACCCCCAACAGGAGATCGACAAGGAGGTGGAGGTCATCTGCGACGAAATCGAGAGTTACAACGACTCGCCCGCCGAACTGATCTACGACGAGTTTGAGAACCTCATCTTCCCGGACCATCCCCTGGGCCACAACATCCTCGGCTCCGCCAGCCACGTGCGCGCCTTCACCACGGCCGACGCCCTGCGCTTCACGCACCGCCACTACCGTCCCGACAATGCGGTGTTCTTCGCTTATGGCGACCTGTCGTTTGCCCACTTGGTGCGCGACCTCCGCCGAGCCATGGAGAAAATCAATATGGGTGCAGCAGAACCTATCCTGCTACCAAAAGCCGACAGCCAACAAGACTCCATACCGACCGAAAATCCTGTCTACAAACAGGTTGAGACCGATTCGCCCATCTGGGGGCACATCGTCATGAGCGACCGCGACACCCATCAGGCACACGTGGTGGTGGGCAGCCGTTGCTATGATGCCAGCGACCCACGGCGCATGAGCCTCTATCTGCTCAACAACATCCTGGGCGGACCAGGCATGAACGCACGGCTCAACGTGGCCCTGCGCGAGCGCAACGGTCTCGTCTACACCGTGGAGAGCAGCATGGTGAGCTACAGCGACACAGGCGTGTGGTGCACCTATTTCGGGTGCGACCACGACGACGTGCCGCGGTGCCTGCGCCTCGTCCACCGCGAGCTCGACCGCTACTGTCAGGCGCCTATGAGCGACAACCAGCTACGCGCGGCCAAGCGACAGCTGGCAGGACAGATCGGCGTGGCCTGCGACAACCGTGAGAACTTCGCTCTCGACTTCGGGCGCGAGTTCCTGCATTTCGGGCGCGAGAAAGACATCTCACGCCTCTGCCAGCAAGTGGAAGCCATCACAGCCGAGAGCGTGATGCAAGTGGCGCAAGACATCTTCGCGCCTAAAAACATGCATGTGCTCATCTTCGGAAAGGGACAAGCGAAGCGTTTGTCCTGATTTTTGGTGCAAAAGTTTGTCACGGATTTCAGTTGAAATAGAACGAGAAAATGGCGTTTTTTGTCGGTCGCGCCGAGATTTGCATGGGGTAATTTTGCGATAAAGGGTATTTTGTGTTGCGATTAACCCTTTATCGCGATGCGATAAAGGGTTAATCGCGTCATGATAAAGGGTATATCGCAACGCGATAAAGGGTATTCTTTGATGAAAAGTATTTACTTTTTAGGTCGAATAAAATCCAAGATTTTATAAACGACTAATTATCAACTGATTACGAAAAGTGCCGAAAATTCGCGTATTTCGGCCAAAATATTTCGCGGTCGAAAATAATCGCTGTTTTTTTATATACATTGTCCGCTTTTTTAATCACGCGCCATTCCCTATGCCTCCTACAGGATGGAGCACAAACCGCCAAAACGCCTCCACAAAAAACCGCCCGACGCAACAGATGCGCCGGGCGGCTTGTTCGTATGGAGCAGGCAACGGGACGTCGCCTAAATCTGCGTGACTCACTTCGCCACTTTCTTTCCGTTGACGATGTAGATGCCATGTCCGAGACGGCTCACGTCACTGGCCTTGCGACTCACGAGACGGCCATCGAGGGTGTAGATGCCCTCGCGCACGGCCGACTGGCTATCGGCCTGACGATCGGTGACGGTCTCGATGGCCATGGCAGCAGCGTTCTTGGCGCGCATCTGCGTCTCATCGAGAATCAGCCAGCGCTGGTTGGTAGCCGTGTTGGCAAGACTGAATGTGGTGCGTGACAAGGCGGTGGCACTCGTCGACGACAGCGTCATCGGATTGCGGGCGGCGTGGCGCGTAATCCAGAAGCCGCGCAGGCCGTCGTTATCGACGTTGACTCGGCCCTTCATGAGCTGGAAGTCCTGCTGCGCGGAGGGAGCGACATCCATCGCCTTGAACGAGGAACCGTCATAGGTAAGGTACTTGCCTGTGGCGGCGTTGCGGAACTGGTAGTACTGGTTGTCAGGTGTGAACGTGATGTACCATGCGCAACTGTCGCAGGCCGCCAGTTCGTCGGCGGTGCGCTGGCTGAGCGTCAGCGAACCGAAGTTGCCACGCTCGGCAAGGTACGACAGGTAACGACCGTTGCCCTCCTTCTCGTTGGTGATGTAATACTTCACGCCCTCCTGCTGCTCGAAGGCCCAGTAAGGCTCGGCATAGTGGCTCGACGTGTGCTCCAGGCCGTCCTCTCCGAGAGCCTGGCAGATAATGCTGTTGCCATAGTAGAGCACGTCCGAGTGGTTGTCCTCATGAGCACCGTTGATGCCATAGGGCCACATGTGCTGGTAGTCGCCGTGGAGGTGAGAGCCTGTGGTGTTGTCCCAGAAGTCGATCACGGCCGAGACACGGTCGCCCAGCCAGTCACCCGAACCTCTTGGCGATCCGCTCACGTCCTGGCTGCCGCTGCGCAACACGCCGACCACGCTCCACTGCGTGTCGTTCCAAGGCACGAGACCCACGCCATGGAGCCACTCATGAAGGATGGTGCCCGTAGACTGGTAGGAGACATTGGAGCCCACGCGCACATAGCCGCCATAGGAGCAGTCGGCCGTAGGAGTGCCGGGATTGTAGCCCACATTGGGACGGTAGTCCTTGATCTCCGTCAGGTTGTTCCAGAGGTCGGTAGCCGTGTTCACGGCATTGGTGATGCGCGTGCGCACATCCTCCTCGCTGATGTCGCGGATGGTGGGCACGATGGTGCCCTTGGGGATGGTGTAGAAGCGGATGACATCGCCATAGGCCACATAGCCCTCCTTGTTCTCCACATAGGCACGCATGAAGTACTCTGTGGCAGGCTGCAGGTTCTTGAAGCAGTAGATGGTGCCATTGTTATCAAGCGTCGTGGTGTGCTTGGTATCGGCCACGGTGGGGTTGGGTTGCGTGCTGATGACGAAGCCCTGCTCAGCCACATCGGTCGTCTTGGCCGTGGTGCTCATGCGGCCGAATGCCATGGTGGCGCCGCGCACATAGCGCTTGTCGGTCACCACCTTGACCGACGAGGCCCACTTGTACTCCTGGGTGGCCGACATGAGGTCAGCCTTGGCCTGGAGCAAGTCGGCATAGGTGGCTTCAGCGTTGTCAAGCTGGGTCTGGGCCTCGCTGACGACAGCTCTCAGGTCTTCGGCGCTGGCACTCTCAGCATCGTCCAGCACGGCATTGGCCGCACTGATGGCTGCCTGCAGGTCGGCGCGCTTCAGCTCCATGTCGGAGGCGTCGAGCGGGGTCGAGCGCAGGATCTTCACCCAGTCGACGACGGGCAGGGCGTGAGGGGTCTGGCGTGCGCTGAAGCCGAGGCGAATGCGGCCGGCCACTGTCTGCGTGAGGGTGAACGAGATGGTGTCAGTAGACCACTCGTGTGCGGCAAAGGTCTTCTTGGAGAAAGGCACTCGCTTGCCCTCGCGTGTGTTGTAAGGATGCCAAGCTGACGAGTTGGTGCTCAGCTGGTCATTGTCGGAAGCGTTGTAGACGGCTATTACCACCTTGTAGTCGCCGGCAGGAAGCTTCACGGAGTCTTGCAGGATATTGATACCGCTGGTGGTTGCCAGGCCGAACACCAGGCCACCGCCAGCCTCACCGTTGAAGCCTGCCGCTGGCACGCTGAGGTCCTCGACAGTCTTAGCCGTTCCCCATTGCCAGGTGCCCAGCACACCGACCTTGACAGCTGTAACGTCCCAATAAGCGACTGAGTGGATGCTGTTGGCCACCACGTTGCCCGTCTCGCCGGTCGCGTAGGTGAAGCCCTGGTCGAAACCAGCGTTCAGCAGATAGGCCGGTGTGACGTCATAATAGTCTTGCGCATAGGCGCCCGAGGTCATACCAGCCACTGCCAATGTAAGAAGTAAAGATTTAACTGACATAAACTATTGGATAAAATAGATTGAAATTAGAATTTGCTGCAAAGTTACCACATTTTTCATTATCACGATTCTTATGACAGACAAAAAAATCGTAATTTTGCACTGTTAATATTCGGCCCGGCACACCCTGGAGTACTCTGCTCTCAGGGAAACGCGGCCTTTTCACATCAACCCATCAATCATGAAATTGAAAAAAATCATCGCTCTGGCGGCCATGGTCCTGAGCTTGCCGGCTTCGGCCGACGAGGGCATGTGGACGCTCTACAACCTGCCCACACAGGTCTACGACCAGATGTGCGGCTACGGGTTTCAGTTGCCCTATGGCAGTCTCTACCAGGGTGACCAGGCCGTGAAGAACGCCGTGGTCAACTTCTCGGGCTACTGCTCGGGCGTAGTGGTCAGCCCCGACGGACTGGTCTTTACCAACCACCACTGTGGCTTTGAGAGCATCCGCTCCCACTCCACCGTGGAGCACGACTACATGCTCAACGGTTTCTACGCCAAGAACTACAGCGAGGAACTGCCCAACGACAACATGTTCGTGGCCTTCATGGTCAAGCAGGAGGACGTGACGCCGCTGCTCGAGAAGGCGGGCTTCAGCAAGCTCGGCCGCGAGGGCAAGGCCGCCGCCGTCGACTCGCTCGAGAACATCATGACGCAGCAGGCCAAGGCACAAGACTCATCACTCTACGTGAGCATCGACGCCTTCTACGAGGGCAACCAGTGGATCGCCACGACCTACCAGCAGTTTGACGACCTACGCCTGGTCTTCACCGTGCCCAAGAGCATGGGCAAGTTTGGCGGCGAGACCGACAACTGGATGTGGCCCCGCCAGACGTGCGACTTCAGCGTGTTCCGCATCTACGCCAACCCGAAGACCAACGGCCCGGCCCGCTACTCAAAGGACAACGTGCCCTATCACCCCAAGCACTGGGCGCCCGTGTCGCTGCAAGGCTATAAGGACGGCGATTTCGCCATGACGATGGGCTATCCCGGATCGACAGAGCGTTACCTCTCGAGTTACGGCATTGAGGAGATGCGCATGCGCAACGCCGTGCGCGCGCAGGCTCGCGGTGTCAAGCAGGACGTGATGGTGAGGCACATGAGGGCCGACGAGGCCGTGCGCATCAAGTACGACTCCAAGTTTGCCACCAGCTCCAACTACTGGAAGAACTCCATCGGCATGAACAAGTGCATCGACTCCATCGGACTCATCCAGCAGAAGCGCGACTACGAATATCGCATCAAGGCATACATCGACTCCACCGGCTATCTCAAGGACAGCCTCAACTTCGACACGCTCAAGGCCCTCTACGCCCAGAAGGCGACAGCCACACATGACATGCTGTTGCTCAGCGAGAGCTTCCTCCGCACCAACGAGCTCGTCACGCGCGCCATACAGGGCAAGCGCATGGGCAAGGTGGTGAAGGACGAGAAGAAGCCACGCAAGAGCTACCTGACCTTCGACGACGACCAGAAGACCTGGGACGCCAGCCTCGACAAGGAGGTGCTGGCCGTGGCGCTCAAGAACTACAAGGAGCACGTGGCCGACGCGCACAACCTGCCCGCCTTCTACACCACCATCGCCACCCGATACGCTGGCGACTACCAGCGCTTCGTGGACGACGTGTGGAGCAAGTCGGTGCTCATGAAGACGGGCAAGCGCATCTACTTCAACAAGAAGGACTATGACAAGGATCCGGGCGTGAGACTGGGCAAAGAGCTGCAGGACATCAGCATGAACCTCTACGGCCAACTGGACAACAAGTCGCAACGCATCAACGACCTGGAGCGCATGCTCTGCGCTGCCAAGCTGCGCATGGAGGAGGACATGCCCCACTACTCCGACGCCAACTTCACCATGCGCCTGAGCTATGGACGCGTGGGGGGATACGACATCGGCGGACAGCCCTCGGGCTACTACACCACGGCCGAGAGCATCGTCGAGAAGATGAAGCAGGGCGACAAGGGCGTCATCGACTACCAGGCCGAGCCGGTGATGCACCAGCTCATGGGCGCAAGCGACTATGGACGCTACGCCGACAAGACCACGGGCAAGATGCAACTCTGCCTGCTCACCAACAACGACATCACGGGCGGCAACAGCGGCTCGCCTCTCTTCGACGGGCAGGGACGGCTCATCGGACTGGCTTTCGACGGCAACTGGGACAGCCTGGCCTCAGACATCATGTTCGACAAGGTGCTGGCACGCACCATCTCGGTCGACATCCGCTACGTGCTCTACCTCATGGACCGCTGGGGACACGCCGACCGCCTCTTGCAGGAGATCGGGGCCAAATAAGCGGCTCGGGGCAAGTTGCCCAAACGGCAAGACACACGGGGGTGGTGATCTACCAATGAACACCTTCCAACAACCATTCAGGGGCCGTTCCTTCACGTGAAGGAACGGCCCCTGAATGGTTGTTGCCAATAGCGGCAGATGTACCTACTTCAAGCCAAGGAGGCTATCTCGGCCTGCACCTCGTCGAGTGAGCGGGCCACGCGGATGTAGTCGGTCCAATGGCCGCGGATGAAGCCTCGGGCCTGCAGGTCGTCGAGCAGCGCCACCAGGGGCTTCCAGAAGTCCTTCATGTCGAAGAGGATGACCAACTTGTGGTGATAGCCGATGGTGTGGCTGGCCGCCACGGTGAATATCTCGTCGAGGGTGCCGATGCCACCCGGCAACGCCACCAGCACGTCACTCTGCGCCAGCATCAGGTCCTTGCGGTCGGAGAGATTGTCGCAGGCCACGTTGACATCGAGGTATGACGAGGCCCGACCGCCTTGTTCCACCACACGGGGCACCATGCCTATCGTGGTGCCGCCGGCCTCGTGCACCGCACGCGCCACACACTCCATCAGGCCCATGTTGCAACCGCCGAAGACCAGCTGGTGGCCTTCATGTCCTATCCATTGCCCCAACGCTTCGGTCATCTGGAAGTAATCGGGATCAATATGCTCATTGGCTGAGCAAAATACTCCTATTTTCATAATTAATGGGTTTATCTGCATCAAAATTAAGTCTTTTGGGCGAACCTACCAAAATAATTCCGTATTTTTGCAGCGACAAGGTTGCCTATTCGCATGGAACCAACCGACAGCAATCGTCATAACACCTAACGCCAGCAACACCATGAACAAGCCCATCGTCCTTCTCGCAACGCTTTTGTTGACCGTTGGCACCGGCATGCCATCACATGCGCAGACACCCAAGCGCACCCATAAGGGCGACCTGTCTCTCTCGATGGGGCACCGCAACGCCGACTCCACGCGCACCCGCTCCGTGGAACTGGGCTTCACCGGCGCGGCCGACACGCTACGGGGCGTGTCGGTGCAGGTCATCGCCTCGGGATATGGGGTGACGCATGGCGTGCAACTGTCGGCCGTCAACAACTTTGCCTCCTACCTGCGCGGTGTGCAGGTGGCGGGATTTCACAATGTCACCACGCATCCCTTCAGGGGCCTCCAGCTGTCACTGGGGTCCAACATAGCCATGGGCATTCGCAAGGGCACACAGGTGAGCCTGTTGTCCAACGTGGCTTCGGGCAGCATGCGCGGACTGCAGATGGGAGGATACAACTATGCCGACACACTGACCGGCTCACAAGTGGGCCTCATCAATGTGGCACTCGAGCATCCACACGGCGTGCAGGTCGGCCTCATCAATTATACACGAGACACGCGGGCCAAGAAGATTGGCCTCGTCAACATCAACCCGTCGACGCTCATCGACGTGATGGCTTTCGGGGGCAGTTCGTCGGCTGCCAACATCGCACTTCGCTTCCGCAACCGGTCCACATACAGCATCTTTGGCATCGGAACGCCCTACCTGGGACTCGACGGGCACTTCTCGGGAGCCGTCTACTATCGCTTGGGGCAGTATTTCCCGCTGAACCGGCGCTGGTCGCTGAGCGGCGATGTAGGCTTTGCGCACATCGAGTCGTTTGAGGGCAGCGACGCCGAGCACCCCGAGCATCTCTACTCTCTCCAGGCCCGTCTCAACGCCGACTACAAGATCAACCGTCACCTGGGAGCGTTTGTCTCGGTGGGATACGGCAACACGCGCCGATACTACCACCAGCGACATTTCAAGGATGAGCTGATCGCAGAGGGTGGCCTCACCTGGAGATGGAACCACCACAAGGACACCTACACGCCTGGCGCCAGGGTCAGTGGCGACACCACAAGCACCTTGCCGCTCGCCCTTTGGAACGACGGACGGGCCAACTTCTGGAAAGCGGCGGCAGAAGCCGCGGGCATCAACGTGCTCGTGCATTGCTTCGACCGATTTGTCATGAACGAGGATTTTGCCAAGGTCACCTTCAAGACCATCGGACACAACATCAAGCATGGGTTCGTGTGGGACAACGACCAGTTCTCCACCAACCTCTTCGCGCATCCCTATCACGGCAACCTCTACTACAACGCGGCACGCTCCAACGGCCTGTCGTTCTGGCAGAGCGCACCTTACGCCTTCGGCGGATCACTCATGTGGGAGATTGCCGGTGAGCGCGAGCCGCCTGCCATCAACGACCTGATGGCCACCACCATGGGAGGCATCTGCATCGGAGAGGTGACTCATCGCATCTCGGAGCTCATCCTCAACGACAGCACGCGTGGCTTCCGCCGCTTCCTGCGTGAGGCCGCCGCCACGCTCATCAACCCCATGGGGGGCTTCAACCGCATCCTGGCGGGCAGCGCATGGAGGGTCAGGACAGACCACAACAAGTATTATGACGCCGCCAAGACACCACTCGACTTCTCCGTGTCGACGGGCATACGCTACCTCAGCGACGACGGCGCACTCTTCCGGGGCGAATGGAACCCCTACCTGAACCTGTTCCTCGAGTATGGCAACCCATTCCACTCCACCGGCACCAAGCCCTACGACTTCTTCACCCTGGAGGCTACTGTCGGCATGTCGAGCAACCAACCGCTCATCAACCGTCTGCACATCGTAGGCCGCATCTGGGGCAAGAGCATAGAGACCAACAGCGACATGGAGGCTGAAGTGGGCTTCTTCCAGCATTTCAACTACTATGACTCCAAGCCGGTGAAGGACGGGACGAAGCTCACGCCCTACCGCATCTCTGAAGCGGCGGCCGTGGGGCCGGGCATGTTGCTGCGCTTCCCCAAGGTGGGCGCACTCAGCCGACTGGAGCAACGGCTTTATCTCAGTGGCATCCTGCTGGGAGGAACGAAGAGTGACTACTACAATGTCATCGACCGGGACTACAACATGGGGTCGGGATTCTCGGTGAAGTCGAAGACGCAAATGGACTTCCGTGGCATCGGACGCTTCATCATCCACGCCAACTATTTCCGCATCTTCACCTGGAAAGGATACGAAGGCAAGGACCTGGAGCACACTGACCCGCTCTACCTCAACGCGCAAGGCGACAAGAGCAACGCCGAGCTCATCGAGCTGGCGCCCATGTGGGAGTTTGACCTTCGGGGGCCCTTGAGCGTCACGTGGGGCGCTAGCTACTTCATCAGGAAGACGCGCTACGCCTACCACGACAATGTGGACGCCCGCACCTTCGAGACGCGATTGGGAATCACCTGGCACATCTGAGGCGCCAGTGGGGAACCTGCAGGAGCCAAGACAAACAGAAACGAAGGAACGAAGGGACGATTACGAAAAAGCGCTTGCCTTCTCCCGATGAGGGGGATGGCAAGCGCTTGCTTGTTTTGTCGTGTGAAAAGGCTTTTCTATCCGTGGCTTTCCACGGTCAGAGACATGACTTCTTATGCATCTCCACAAAGCGGTAGAGCCCATGGCGCACGGACCGGAGCCCGAACAGTTCGGTGTGGAGGTCGTTGATGGGCATCCATTGCAAGGCGGCTGCATCATCCTGGGCCTTGAGCGGAGAGAAGTCATCGACCTCACAGAGGAAGAAACTGTCGAGCGTGGGCACCTCAAAGCCCGAATAGAGATAGACGTTGGGCAGGCTGAACACATAGCGTGCGCTACGCACCGTCAGCCCCGTCTCCTCCTTCACCTCGCGGACAACACCCTCCTCGGCTGTCTCGCCGATGTCGGCAAAGCCACCGGGCAGGTCGAGCGTTCCCTTGGCGGGCTCCTTCTTACGGGTCACGACGAGCAACTCGTCCTTGTCGTTGATGATCAGCGCCACGTTGGCGGCACTGGGGTTCAGATAGTATTCAAACCCGCAATTTTCACACTTCTTGCTTTTGTCGTCTTGAATCTCGAAGTGCTTGCTACCGCACATCGGGCAATACTTGAACTTTTCTAAAGGATGCATGGGCGTCTGGTTTTGAAGTTATAGACAGAAGCCAGATTCAGCTATTTGGCAAGCAGCACCTTGATTTCACGGTCAAGATCCTTGATTTGGGCATCGCGCTTTTGCAGGACATTGGCCCTGTCGATGGTGAAGAAGGTGGGCAGCGACTGCACATTGTACTGCGTCAGATACTCCGAGCTGGTACTGTTCTCGTCGCGCACACAAATCCAGGGCAAGGCGGCGACACTCTCTTTCCAGAAATGCTCGTCGGGGTCAAGGCTCACCTGGTAGATCTCAAAGCCCTGCGCATGATACTTGTTGTAAAGTTCGCGGAGGCGCATGATGCGTGCCGTGCTGCCCTTGGAGGCAAAGACATGGAAGTCGAGCAGCACCACTTTGCCCTTCAGGCTGGTGAGCTTCTGCGTCTTGCCATTGCGGTCGGGCAGCGCTATCTCGATGACACCCGCGTCGTTGATCTTGCTGGCGTCAATGGTCTGGTTCTGTTCGGCCTGCAGGATGCGCACATTCTTCATGCCTTCAATGGCAATGTTGTGAAGGTTGGTGCCCCGCTCCGATCCGGGATGATAGGTATCCCAGCTCGTGGCGACAGCGGCGTAGGCCTGCACATCCTCCTTCTTGCTTTGAGGGTCGAAGATGAGGGCCACCTGCTGCCCCAGCGACAGGGTCTGGAAGAGGGCGAAATAAGCGTAGGCACGCCACGGTTCCTTGTAGATGTAGTCGTTTTTCACCTTATACTTATAGACTTCCAGGATGGTGCGCACGCTGTCGGCCTCCTTGTCATAACTGACGTTGGGATTCTGCATGATGGCATTGACCTGGGCCTGCAGGTTGAGCTGCATCAGGGCGAGTTCCTTGATCTTGGAACATTCCGATGAGCCTTCCACCTCATAGTTGCCCGTCATGGTGGGGTAAGAAGCCTTCACGCTGATCTGCTCCGTGGAATCCACGGCCACGTTGATGATCTGACGGGCGATGCGCAGACGATAAAACTCAGGGGCCTTTGGGGCATCGCCCTCGAAACTGAAGGAGCCGTCGGCACCCAAACGGACCGAGTCGACCACCACCGGGCCGTTCAGGCTCATGTTCTCAAAAAGGAGGAGCGAGTCGGGCGCGTCAGTGATGACACCCGACACCTTGAACTTTTCGCCCGAGCATGATGCGAGCGACAACGCCGTCAAGACAAGGACAGCTGCTGCGATAGACTTGAATATCTTCATTTCTGCATTGTATTTTTTTAAACGATAGGTACCACACGCACATGTTTGTCAAAGTGTGACAGGCGTGCCGATAATCGCTGCAAAGATAATACTTTTAGATGAGAAAAATGGGGAGCAAGGCTTCTTTTTGTCACCATCAGTTACGTGTTGGCACGCCCGGCAGTATGTTGGCAAGCCTTATGGCATGCTGGCGAGCCTCACCCCATCACCACACGATAGGCCTTTCGGCTGACCAACACATACACCGTGCCCACCAAGATGCCTGTGATGGCCCACGAGATGGGATAGCAGAGCATGAGATGCTCATAGCCATACCAATGGGGCAGCACCAGGAAAATCCACGCCAAGCGGATGAAGCAGGTGCCGAAGATGGTGAGCAAGGCTGGCACGAGCGACTGCCCAAAGCCCCGCATGCACGCTGCCGGTATCTCATAGGTGGTGGCTATCCACTGGAAAGCGAGCGCCACATAGATGCGTGACACGCAATAATGCACAACATGCTGGTCGGTGGTGAAGATGGAGGTGATGGGATGTGCGAAAACCACAAACAGCATGTTGGCCGTAAAGATGGACGCTCCACCCAGCAGGAAGCAGAGCCGGAAGATGCGCCGACAGCGATCCACCTGACCCGCACCATAGTTCTGGCCCATGAAGGTGATGGCCGTGGCGCAAAACGCGCTGAGCACATAATAACAATAGGTGTCGAAGGTGATGCACAGCGAAGCGCCGGCGATGGCCGCATAGCCAAACTTGTTGATGGACGACTGCACGAAGATGTTGCTGAACGAGAACACCATGGCTTGCAATCCGGCCGGAAGGCCGATGCCTAAGATGTTGAACAGTTCCTTGCGGTAAATGCGCACCTTGGACAGGCGCACCCGGAAGTCGCCCTCCTCACGACGCAGCAGCACCACGACGACAACCGACGAGAACACATTGGACACGAGTGTGGCGCACGCCACGCCTGCCACACTCATCTGGAAGACGATGACAGTGACCATGCTCACCACGATGTTGATGACGCCTGCCACAGCCAGGATGTAAAGTGGGGTGCGGGTGTCGCCCTTGCTACGAAAAATGGCGGCGCCAAAATTGTAGACCATGAAGAAGGGCGAACTCAGAAAATAGATGTGCAGATAGAGTGCCGAGTCGCTGATGACATCATCCGGTGTGCCCAGCAGTCGCAGCAGAGGTGTGGCCACCAGCAGACCGATGACCATGAGAAGCACACCGCTCATGAGCGACAAGGCCACTGTGGTGCTAACCGCACGCCGCACCCCCTGGCGATCCTGGCGACCGATGTAATTGGCGATGACGGCATTGGCACCGATGGAGACTCCCATGAAGAGATTGATGACAAGGCTGACAAGGAATGTCGTGGCGCCCACGGCTGCCAAGGCATGGCTGCTGGCGAAGCGCCCAACCACAAAGACGTTGATGGAGTTGAACAATTGTTCCAATATGCCCGTGGCGGCATAGGGAATGGCAAACATCACGATCTTGCCCAACAAGGGGCCATGGATCATGTCGGTCTGTATTTTGGCCATACTGGTAAAGGATGAAAGATGGGGGGGGCGGCGACAAAAGGAGGACATTCGTCCGCCCTGCCGCCGCCCCTATTGGGTTGGAACGCAATCAGGCTGCCTTTCGCCGACGGAGAATTCCCCGCAGGTCTTTCATGACCACGATGGCGAGATAGACCAGGAGCAACAGGGTGTTGACACCCAGTGACACCCAGGTGCCGAGATGGGCGTTGCCCCAAGTCATGGCGGCAAAGAGCGCCACAGCCACCACCACATAGAAGGCGATGTCGCGCAGCGGATAGCGGATGGGATAATACTTCTGGCCGAAGAAATAGCTGGTCACCATGCAGATGCCATAGGCGGCAAAACCAGCCCAGGCGCAAGCCATGTAACTGAAACGGGGGATGAACAGCACGTCGATGGCGATGAGCACCACACAGCCCAAGAGCGAGAACCAGGCGCCCCAAATGGTGCGGTCGGTGAGCTTGTACCAGAAGCTGAGGTTGAAGTAGATGCCAAACATGATCTCGGCGGCCATCACGATGGGCACCACGCGCAGTCCCTCCCAGTAGGAGCGGGCCACGATGTGGCGCAGGATGTCCATATAGCCGATGACGGCGAGATAGGCGAAGAGCGTGAAGATGACATAGAACTTCATCACCTTGGCATATGTGTCTTTTTTGTCGGCATCCTTGTTGCCGAAGACGAAGGGCTCGTAAGCAAAGCGGAAGGCCTGGGTGATAATGACCATGATCATGGCTATCTTGATGGTGGCGCCGTAGATGCCGAGTTGTGCGTGGGCTTCGCTGATGTCACCGTCGAAGAAATATGGGAAGAGGATGGTCGACGCACTCTGGTTGAGTTGGCCGGCGATGCCCAGGATGAGCATGGGCCAAGTGTAGGAGAGCATGCGGCGGCACAGGGCCTTGTCGAAGCCGTAGGCCACCCCACACATCTCACGGGAGAGCAGCAACACGGTGACAACCGACACGAAGAGGTTGACATAGAACACGATGCCTACGTCGGGCGTACCGTCAGCAGCGTAAAGGCCTGGAATGAGAAGGCCAAAGTGGGGCAACACGAAGAGGAACGTGCCCACGAGGGCCACGTTGATGAGGATGTTGGCGAGTTTCAGTGCCATGAACTTCCAGGGCTTGTGCTGGTAGCGCAGGTAGTCGAACATGATGGAGGTCCAGGCGTCCACAGCCACGCACACGGCCATCGTGCCGATGTACCAGGCATGATCGGCATACCCCATGGCCGCTGTCAGCGGCTTGAGGCACGCCAGGACGAGCAGGGCAAACACCAGGGCCACAGCACCCACCATGCGCAGGGCGGTGCTGTAGACCATGCGCGCGTTCTCGCCTTCCTTGTTGGCGAAACGGAAGAAGGTGGTCTCCATGCCGAAAGTGAGCGCGATGATAAGGATACCAATGTAACTGTACACATTGGTGATGACGCCAAACTGTCCGCCTCCGGCTGCCCACGCATAGGTCTCAATGGGCACAAGCAGATAGTTGACAAACCGCCCGGCGATGGAGCTGATGCCATAGATGGCGGTGTCTTTCAAGAGTGATTTTAAACTTGCCATAAAGCTTTCTGACTAAAGGGTGTTCACTTCGCCTCAAGCGAAGAATATGTACGCAATGGCGATGGCGGCTACCACTCCGGCCAGGTCGGCCAGCAGGCCTGCCCCGACGGCATGGCGCGTGTACTTGACATTGACGGATCCGAAATAGACGGCGAGCACATAAAATGTGGTGTCGGTGCTGCCTTGGAAGATGCAGGCCAGACGCCCCACAAACGAGTCGGGGCCATAGTTCTGCATGGCCTCGAGCATCAGTCCTCGCGCTCCGCTACCCGAGAGAGGTTTCATGAAAGCGGTAGGCAGGGCACCCACAAAGTCAGTATCGAGACCACACTGCCCCACCGCCCAGGCTATGCCGTCGATGACGAGATCCATGGCACCCGAGGCACGAAACACGCCCACAGCCACAAGAATGGCCACAAGATAGGGTATGATGCGCACGGCGGTGTGAAAACCTTCCTTGGCGCCCTCGATGAAGGCGTCATAGACATTGACCCGCTTGAGCAGGCCGGCCACGATGAAGGCCACGATGACTCCCAACAGGATCAGCGGCCCCGCCACAGAAGTCACCGTGCCCATCGTGTCGGCGCTCATCTGGCCAAAGGCCCAGATGACCACGCCCACAAAAGCGCACAAGCCCAACAGCGTGGCGAGCAGCACGGGCTGCAACAGGTTGATGCGTTGCCAGGCGGCAGTGATGAGGATGCCGGCCAATGTGGCCACGGTGGTGGCCATGAGGATGGGAATGAACACGTCGGTGGGTTGCGCGGCGCCATACGAGGCGCGGAAAGCCAGGATGGTGGTGGGGATGATGGTCAAGCCCGAGGTGTTGAGCACAAGGAACATGATCATCGGGTTGGTGGCCGTGTCTTTCTTGGGATTGAGCTCCTGCATCTGGGCCATGGCCTTCAACCCGGTGGGCGTGGCGGCATTGTCGAGGCCCAACATGTTGGACGCAATGTTCATAAACACCGAGCCCATCACGGGATGGTTCTTCGGTATGTCGGGAAACAGCTTGGTGAACACGGGGCTGAGCACGCGCGCCAGGGCGTTGACTGCGCCAGCCTTCTCACCGATTTTCATGATGCCAAGCCACAGGGCAAGCACGCCCGTGAGTCCCAACGAGGTCTCGAAGGCCGTTTTGGAGGTGGCAAACGTTGAGTCGACCATCTTCTGGAAGATGGTGGTGTCGCCCATCAACAGTTGCACGAGACCGAAGATGAAGGCGATGAGGAAAAATGCAATCCAAATGTAGTTGAGTACCATTCTGGGTGCAAAGTTACTGTTTTTTTGCATAACACCACGCGCTTTGCAAATGGAATTATGTGTCAAAAGGTTGCGTGAGAGGACTGCAAACGTCACTTGAGGGAACGGCCGGAAAAGCGTCACAAATCAGTAACCAACTGAAAATAGTGGGCTTGCAAGGCCGTCATGTCAAAGAATTGTTGTAACTTTGCAACCCGAAAGGGGACTCAAGCGAAACGGTAGGGTGTTTTGAAGTAGTCCCTACGGTAACAATTAAACATTTATTTTTTGAAGACATTTGAAGAACTTGGCGTCAGCGAAGAGATTCGCCGCGCCATCGACGAGCTGGGGTTCGAACACCCCATGCCCGTACAGGAGGAAGTGATTCCCTACCTTTTGGGAAATGGTAATGACGTGATAGCATTGGCCCAGACGGGCACAGGAAAGACAGCAGCCTATGGCATACCCGTGCTGCAGAAGACCAATGCGGAGAACAAGGAAACACAAGCACTCATCTTGAGTCCCACGCGTGAGCTCTGTCTGCAGATTGCCGACGACCTCAACGCCTTTGCCAAGTACATCCCGGGCATGCACATCATACCCGTCTACGGCGGTGCGTCCATCCAGGGACAGATACGCGAGTTGCGCCACGGCGTGCAAGTCATCGTGGCCACCCCCGGACGTCTCATCGACCTCATGGAGCGTGGCGCGGTCAACCTCGACAAAGTGAACAACGTGGTGCTCGACGAGGCCGACGAGATGCTCAACATGGGTTTCTCCGAGAGCATCAACGCCATCTTCGACAAGGTGCCGGCCGACCGCAACACGCTGCTCTTCTCTGCCACCATGAGCAAGGAGGTGGAGAAGATCGCCAAGAACTACCTGCACGACTACAAGGAGATTGTGGTAGGCTCGCGCAACGAGGGCGCCGAAAACGTCAACCACATCTGCTACGTGGTGAGCGCTAAGGACAAGTACCTGGCCCTGAAGCGCATCGTCGACTTCTACCCGCACATCTTCGCCATCATCTTCTGTCGCACGAAGCTCGAGACGCAGGAGGTGGCCGACAAGCTCATCCGCGACGGATACAACGCCGAGTCGCTGCACGGCGACCTGTCGCAACAGCAGCGCGACCTCACCATGCAGAAGTTCCGCCAACACACCGTGCAACTGCTCGTGGCCACCGATGTGGCGGCACGCGGCCTCGACGTGGACGACCTGACACACGTCATCAACTATGGACTGCCTGACGATGTGGAGAATTACACACACCGCTCTGGACGCACCGGGCGTGCCGGCAAGAAGGGCACGAGCATCAGCATCATTCACACGCGCGAGCAATACAAGGTGCGCAACATCGAGAAGATCATCGGCAAGGACTTTGTGGAGGGCACGCTGCCCACACCCGAGGAGATCTGCAAGAAACAGCTCTACAAGGTGATGGACGACATCATGAAGACGGATGTCGACGAGGAACTCATCGCGCCCTACATGCCCGACATCATGCGCCAGTTTGAGTACATCGACAAGGAAGACATCATGCAGAAGGTGGTGAGCATCACCTTCGGGCGATTCCTCAACTACTACAAGAACGCGCCTGAAATCATCCGTCCTACCTCAAAACGCGGCGAGAAGGGCGACCGCAAGTCACAGCGCGACAGCCGTAGCGGCACCTCTCGCCAGCGCGGGCCGCGCAAGGCCGAAGAGGGCTACCGCCGCCTGTTCATCAACCTGGGCAAGATGGATGGCTTCTACCCAGGCGAGATCATGCAGTATGTCAACCACCACATGCACGGCCCCAAGCAGGCCATCGGCCACATCGACCTGCTGCCGAAGTTCTCCTACATAGAGGTGCCCACGGGCGACGCGGAGAAGGTGATGAATGCGCTCAACGGCACATTCTACAAGGGTCGCGAGGTGCGCTGCAACGATGCCGACGAGGGCGGGCACGGACGCGCCAACAACGACAGCGAGGCACATCGAAGCCGCGAGCCACGCCGCACACGTGACCAACGTGGCGACCGCCGTGAGCCACGCCGTGGGCGCAAGCCGCAGAGTCCCTTCGGCGAAGACAGCCAGCGCCACACGCGCAACGACTGGCAGAGCCTGATGACCGGCCAGTCGTTTAAGCTCAAGGGCGAGGAGCCCGACTTCTCGGAAGAGGGATGGGCCCGCCGCCGTCCGAAGAAGAAATAAGGATATCTCCCTAATAACTAACGAGGGTGTGCCATGTCATGTGGCACACCCTCGCTTATATTATATGAGGTGGTAATTTGTAGGCCCCACCTTAGAAGCGCCGAGTGACAGGATTGTCACTCGGCGCTTTTTAAGTTTTTGTCATTTCGTCACATCATCGTGCTTACATCACCGGATGCACCTTTTGCTCGGTTGACCACAGCAAGGGTTTACGCTCAGGCAACAAATTAGTGGTGCTTCCGTCAAGATAGACGCCTGTCTCCATGATGTTGATAACCATGGACTGATCATTGACACTATACGACCCCCAACTGAGGTTAGAGCCACTCGCAAACGTGATGCGCAACAGATGGTCGGAGCCACCAAAGCGAACCGCCACGGTAAGCGCTTGCGGCAACACCGAAAAGACGATTGGTGTAACATGGACAACGGAGACATCCGCTGCAAGCGTTTGCGTGGCCATGGCGTTGGCCGCCTCGATGAGCTCGGCATTGTCCACGCCTACCAGCATCTTGACCAGAGGCACGTGGGCTATGGTGAGCTTGTTGCTGGCATTGATCGACCATGAGGCATCGAGCGTGTCCATGACAACCGAGTCGGTGCGGCTCTCATCTTGGCAAATGAGCTTGCCCGTGAATGAACGGTGCAAGTAAGCATAAGCATCCTCCGGCGTATCGTTGTCCTCCTTGTTACAAGAGGAGAAGGCCATGGAGGCCGAAAGCATGGCCAGCAACATCAAAACGGAATATATTTTCTTCATTTCTTTATCATTTTTTTGCCATTGACGACATAGAGCCCCCGTCCAAGTCTATTCGTATTGTTTCCCAAGTAACGTCCATCCAGGCTGTAAACTCCTTTGCGCCCTTTGGGCCCAGACACTGTGACACGGCTAATGCCTGTCGCCCAAGAATCGCTTGTGACAGGCACAAGGGTATAGTCGCCATTGCTTACAATCATCCGATAGCTGTTGGTCATTCCTTCTGCGCGGCGCACGAGCTGCCATCCCTTGTCCTTATCCGACTTGGCGCCGACAAAAAGACGATATGAGCCATCCTTCAAGCTGGAGGTCTGCAAACGCACCATGCCGCTTAGCGAGCCTACATTATAATAGTTGGCAATGTTGTTGGCAGCGATTGACTTGAGCACCTTCAAGCTGTCGCCCATGTCCATCAGCAGGGCAATCTCACCTGTGAATGCCTCACCTGTCAAGTTGTACATCGAACCTCCGTTGACGTTGAGCAAAGCCTTGTTGATGCGACTCACGGTCAGCGCATCATCGCCGATGACATGAGAGGCGTAGTCCATGACATGGGTGGGTGCGATGCCGACGAGCATGTTCTGGCCGTTGCGGAACGAATAGCCAGTGGGATTGAGCAACGCCACGTCGAAGTAGCCGTTGCCGCCTTTAGGTCCCCAGCCCCAGTTGATGTGTAGGTAGCCGTTGGTGTCATAGCCGTCGCACACGAAGGCATGTCCGCCCGCACTGGGGTCCACGCCCGTGTAGTAGACCGGACGCCCTGCGTTGAGCTCCGTATAGATGATTTTCATCCACTCCGACGTAGAGTAATAGTTGCGCGTCAGCAGGTTGATGCCCGGGTTGTAGTTGAAGTATTGTATCATGCCATAGCGTGCCTCATGCGAATAGGCGCCGCTGCCCGTAGGGTTGTAGTTCATGCCCACAGCCACACCGCAGTGAAGCATCAGTGTTGATACGGCCTTGGCCTGCGTGTCGTCATAGCTGCTGGTCTCATAGTCAAGCAACATGTGGTCCCAGTCGTAGGTGGTCGCGCCGAAGTCCACGGAGATGATGCCGCCGGCGCCCTCGGCCGTCACGCTCAGCGTGGCCTTGCCCGAGCCATGCACCGGATACTTCCAGTAATACATGATTTGCGACAGCGCCGTGGCCACGCATCCCGTGGGGTATGGATTGCCGCCGGTGAGCGTAGGACACTGGTCGTTATAAGGCGTGTCCTGGCTCCAGAGCGTGGGGACAAGGGGAGTCACCGCTGGCTTGAAATTGCCATCGGGCACCACGGGCTCCTGCCGACGGCTTTTCGACATGGTTTCTCCTGCCGTGGTGAGAAACCACAGTAGTCCTCCGTTACGACTGGTGTCAAAGGGTTCCGTGGAATAGCCGATGACTGCGGGCCACGCATCGTCATTGCTCACGACAGCGAATCCCAACGCGTCGTTTCCCATGACGGTCAGTGCAGAGGTTTGGCTCAACACTTGAAGACGCGGCGACGTGGCAACCAACTTTTTTCCGGCGGGCTGGGCTGTTGCCAGAGCGGCACGGGCCGCCTCTGTCTTCTCCGCCTGCGTGCGCTCGCGTGCCTGGAGGCCAGAGCTGGCCAGCAAGGCTAAAGCTAAAAGATATAATTTCTTCATGATGGGATGATAATGAAATGTGTCTGGATAGAAAAAGCCGGACAGGTTGTCATGTCCCATCCGGCATTTTTATAGCAAGACTCAGCCTATTTTACTGAGCGTTGGGGTCTGTATCAAAAGTGTAGTACTCCGTGTAAGCGCCCTGGAAAGAGCTGTTGATGTCGGGCAGGGCAAACTGCACTTCCTCCAATGAGACCGTCAACGTCTCCGGGTCATAATGGCCATGGATAAGACCATCGGCACTGGTCGTATTAAGCTGCAAGCGACCATAGTCTTCGCTGTAGACCATGACCATCTGGGGCTTCGCCGTCACCAGGTTGGTGGTGAAGTCGACATGGAACTTCAGGTCATAGCCGGCCTCATAAGCGTCGGTAATCATGAAGTCACCATTCGTCAGGTCAATGATGGAACAAGCGAAAGGATTCCTAAAAAGGCTGGAGGTAATCACACCGCTCAGCTTGCGATACACGCTGACTGCGAAGTGGAGCTCCTTGGTTCCATAGAGGAACGCATCGCTGTCCGCCACACTGATGGTCACATCCTCACTCTTGCCGACGGGCATGGTGCCTGTGACGGTCACCGTCTTCGACTTCTCGCCTGCTGCGAAACTCACAGCTTGCACGGGGAAGTACTCACTGCTGCTCGTCAAGTTGACCGTACCAGCCTGCGTGGTATCGACACGGGTGACCGTGAAAGATATCTGCTGCGTCTCGCCCGGCAGGAACATATAGGTATTCTCTGAGGCCGAGACCATGGCGTTGCCGCCCTGGTTCTTAGGATTAGCGGGGGAGTATTCATAGTCATCTCCGCAGGATGCCAAGGACAGCACGGCGAAGAGCGCCACAAAAGCATATTTGAAAATTGTCTTCATTTTCTTATCGGTTATCTGATGATAAAATGTTACTGGATGGGAGTGTACTGGTCAGAGGGGTCAGGGTTATTCCAACCGTTCACGCCGGCATTGTTGTTCTCCTCTGTCTGCACAATCACGATGTTCATCCACGCGGGACGTCCGTTGGTGTTGAAACGGCACTGCTCGAAGAAGTTGGTGCCCTGGTAGGCACGGGTGACAGAGTAGTTCAGGCGCTTGATGTCGAAGAAGCTCTGTCCCTCGCCCCACAGCTCCACACGCTTCTGGAAGACGATTTCCTCCACGACGGCGTCCTTGTCGGAGACACGGCACACGTAGTTGGGGTCGCGATACTGCTTCATGAACTTCTCAAGCAGTTCCTTGCCCTGTGCGGGATTCTGGTGGGCGGCAGCCTCCGCCTCGATGAAGTACATCTCCTCTACGCGCATGATGGGATAAGAGACCACGTTACCGACTGTTCCGTCACCATCGTTGCCCTGTCCGGGGCGGAACTTGATGGAGCCGTAGGTGGGCAGCTGCTGCTTGTAGGTAGAGTTGAGGAAAGGCACCTGGCTGGCCAGGGGACTATTGTCGGGAGCCTTCCACTCGAGCTTGCGCCAGTCGGTGTCGCTGATGCGGTCGTAGAGGCTCTTGCCGATCATGATGTAAGGGCCGGCCGAGGCATAGCCATACTGTGTCTCGTTGCTCATCCACGAGGTCCAGTTGAGGATGCCGCTCTCGACGAGCTCGTTCTCGGCGGTAAGCGTCGAAGCCCACATCCAGGGGTCGGCAGTGTTGAAACCAGTGGAGGGATTCAGAGCCTCATCCTCGGTCATAGGTGACAAGCCAGAGGCATTGATAGCCTTACGGGCATATTCCTGAGCCTTGGGATAGTTCTCCAGCCACATGTAGAAGCGAGCCTTCAGGCCATAGACGCAGGCCAGGTCGGGCAGCGTCTTGCTGCGGGTGCTGCTGAGATGAGGTGTCAGGCTCTCGGCGCGGTCCAGGTCATCGAGGATGAAGGCGGCCATCTGCGCGCGGGTGGCACGGGGATTCACACGGGCGCTGTCCTCATTCATGCCGGCCTTCACGATGGGCACGGTGAGTCCCGTGACATCATTGCCGTTCTCGTTCTTGCCGTCGGGGAACTTCTCGTTGGGCAGGAACTCATACATGCGGGCCATGTCCAGATACATCATGGCACGCTCGGCGTAACCCACGCCGAGGTAACCCAGCTGATCTGTGGTGGCCTTGGTGGAGTCAAGTCCGTTGATGAGGTTGTTGGCGGTGAGCACCATCTTGTAGTAGTAGTTCCAGATAAACTGGCTTGCCAGATACTGCTTGCCGATGTAATAGCACGACTCCCAAGCGTCATACCAGTCGCGTCCGCTCTCCACGGTGGCAAAGTCACCAGTCATGACATCGCGCACTCTCATCAGCGAACCATAACCCCAAGAGTAGTGGGCCGACGAGTACCATATGCTGTTATACGACGCGGGGACGGCACTAAGCAGCGCCTCTGTGGCCGATGACGATTGAGCCATCTGGTCGATGGTGGCATAGGAAGTGGGGTGTGTCTCCTCCTCGCAGGAGGTGAAGGCGGTCAGCCCGAGGAAAGCCACTCCCAAGCCACAGATTACCTTATTTATATTTTTCATATGGATATATTCTCTTTGATCGTTAAGAATTTAGAATGAAACAGTGATACCGCCCGAGATGCTGCGGATGGGCGAATAGTACTGGCTGCTGACCGAGCCGGATGTGCTCTGGCGCGGATCCATGCCCTTGCGCTTCGACCACAGGTACACGTTGTCGGCGGTGCAGTAGACACGCACGTTGGACAGGCCCATCTGGCGTACGATGCTCTTGGGCAGTGTGTAGCCGAGGGTGATGTTCTGCAGGTTAAGGTACGAGGCGCTGGTCAGGAAGCGGCTGCTCGTGGCGTCAGCGTAGCGGTCGTTCAACTGCAGGCGAGGTATGTTGGAGCTCTTGTTGGTAGGTGTCCAGGCATTCAGCACGTCTGCATGCAGGACACGGCCACGCTTCATGGTCATGGAACTCGCATAGTCGCCGTCATACACATCACCACCGAGCTGGTAAGTGAAGTCGATGCCGAAGTCGAAGCCCTTCCATGAAAAACTGGTTCCAAAACCACCGAAGGCGTCGGGGTTGGCATCGCCCACGAGGTATTCATCGGCGTCGCCAGTGCTGTTGGTGGTCTCCTGTCCGATTACCTTGGGACGCGCGCCCTTGTCCGTGGCTGCGCAAACCTTGCCGTTGGCGTCGTAGTAGACGGTCTTGCCGTCGGCATCCTTCTCGTACACATTCTTGAAGAAGAGCGACTCACCAGTCTCCTGGTCCACACCGGCATACTTGTACATGTACCAGGTGTAGATGGGCTTGCCCTCACCATAGTACCAGTTGCTTGACGAATAGCCCTGCACACCGTCGACAACCATAATCTTGTTGGCGTCGGCTATCTTGAGTATCTTGTTGCTGTTGGTGGTGACATTGGCGTAGGCCGACCAGGTGAGGTCCTTGGTGCGGACGATGTCGCCGCGGAGCTCAAACTCGACACCCGTGTTGCGCATGTCACCAATGTTGTCATAGTAGCCGGTGAAACCGAAGCTGGCGGGCAGCGAGAACCATGACAGCATGTCGCTGGTCTTGCGGTAGTAGTACTCCACGCTACCGGTGAGGCGGCTCTTCAGCAGGCTGAACTCGAGACCGAGGTTGAACTCACCGCTCTTCTCCCAAGAGATTTTGCTGTTGCCCAGCTGGCGCGGAGTCAAGGCGAGAGAGCCGTTGGAGTTGACGATGTTGTAGGTGGTGATGTAGTTGTAGTAACCGATGTTGTCATTACCCTGCTCACCGTAAGAAGCCTTGAGCTTCAGCTCATCGATCCAGTCGACATCAAACCAGGCCTCCTTGTTGACCAGCCATGCACCGCCGAGCGACCAGAAGTTACCCCAGCGGTGGTCGGGATCAAAGTAAGAGGATGCGTCGCGGCGGTAAGAGGCCGAGGCGAAGTAACGGTTGTCATAGTTGTACTGGGCCTGTCCAAAGAAGCCCTCGGTGTTGTAGTCGCTGGTGCTCGATGAGGCGATGGCCATGGTGGTCACGGCAGCGCTGAGCTCCACGATGTCGTTGGAGAACATGTTGTTGTTGTGGCCGGCCAGGGTGTAGCCGCGGCGGCGGTAGTACTCGTGGCCGAGCATAGCCGAGATGTCATGCTTGCCATAGAGTTGGTGCCACTTGAGGAGCTGCTGGTAGTTATATGACCAGGTACGGCCGTGGCTCACGTCAACCATGCCGTTGTAGGCAGCATAGGCACCAAACCAGGGGTTGGTACTGCCTTGTCCGCGGGCCTCGTCGACATAGACACTGTTGGTGGAGCTGAAACGGAAGCCGTAGGGCAGGTCGATGTCGATTGTGCCGACGGCGTTGACGGTGTTGCCGTTGCTGTGGTTGGTGTCCACATAGGCGCTTGCCAAGGGGTTGGCCTTGTTTTGGTACGGACGAGTCAGCCCGTTGTACTGGCCGTCGCCGAAGTCGTAGAGAGGCCGACGAGAGGCCTCATGCTGCATGATGTTGCCGTTCTTGTCGCGGATGTATAGGGGATAGATGGGAGCCATGAGGGTCATGGAGAACATGTTGCCAGACGATTCGTTACTGCCTTCGCCAGACACTTGGTCACTGTCGTAGTGGGCGTAGTTGACATTCATACCCACCTTGAGCCAGGACTTCAACTGATAGTCGGCCTTCAGGCGAGTGGTGAAACGCTTGTACTGCGAGCCGACGGTGATACCCTGCATGTCGAGGTAGTTGGCTGAAGCGTAGAAGTTTGACTTCTGCGTGCTGCCTGTGGCGGTCACGGTGTACTCCTGGCGGAGAGCGTTGCGATAGGTGGCGTCCGTCCAGTCGTCAGGCGTGATGAAGTATGTCTCGCCATTGTTGGTCACATAGCGGCCCAGCGTGGCATTGGGGTTGAGCTTGCCGTTGAGGCCGATGAGGTTCTGGCCGGTGGGCACCGTGTAGACGTTGTAGCCCAAGCCATAGGTAGTGTCGTCGGTGAGGTGCGAGTTGGCCCATGCGTTGGCCTGCGGCTGCGTGTAGCCCCACGTGTTGACGGCGTAGTTCTCCAGCCCCTTGTACCAGGCCTCATAGTAGCCTGCCGGGCTGTCAATATAGTCATAGTTGGGCACCTGACGTGAGTTGGAACCCCACTTGGCGTCGACCGTGATGGCCGAGGCACCCTTATTGGCAGCGCTCTTGGTGGTGATGATGATCACGCCGTTGGCGCCGCGCGCACCATACAGGGCGGCTGCGGCAGCTTCCTTCAGAACAGTAAGGCTCTCGATGTCGCTGGGCGCGATGGTGTTGACGTCACCGTCGAAGGGGGAGCCATCGACCACATAAAGGGGTGAGTTGCTGGCCTTGATAGAGCCAATGCCGCGAATGCGCACCGTGGGCTGCGTACCGGGCTGGCCGCTGGCCTGCGTGAGCTGCACACCGCTGACCTTACCCTTCAGGGCCTCCACGGCGTTGGTGGTCTGCACCTTGCCGATGTCCTCGGCCTTGACGACGGCGGCCGAACCGGTGAAGGCCGACTTCTTGGCGGTGCCGTAGGCCACAACCATCACTTCGTCGAGCACACGGTCATTGGGCGTGAGCGAAATGTTCATGTTGCGTCCGGCTTTCACGCGCTTGGGCTCCATGCCGAGAAAAGTGATCTCGAGCGTGGAGTTGGCAGGTACGGACAGACTGAAATGACCGTCGCTGTTGGTTGCTGTACCCGTGTTGGTACCCACAACCTTCACGCCAGCGCCGGCGACAGGTTCGCCGTTCTCGTCTGTGACGGTTCCGGTGACCTGTGACTGTGCCAACGCTATTCCTACGGAGAGGAACAGGCCGGCCAAAATCATTGAAAGTCTTTTAACCATAAAATCTCTCTTTTTAGTAAATGAAAATATAATGTTTGTTGTCTTTTCCCTATAAAATCGCGGTGGCGGTGGCCCGCTCTTGGCGAATATCATTAACTTTAGCGTCTCCACCTCGCGCCGCGAGGTGGAAAACGTTTTATGCTTATACGATACAATTATGGTTTATTTCAAGATTGAGTTTGGCCTGGGGCAGGCTCACAGTGGGTGTCCTGGCTCTTCTGCCAAGGTGAAAAAAGAGAAGGATGGTTGGGCGGAAGTGCTCGACGAAGTGGAAAGGCTGAGGGCAGACGGGCGCTTCAAGACTGCGGCCAACTACCTGACGGCGGCACGCTCGTGGAGCCTGTACGTAGGCAACAAGTCGTGGCGGTTCTCTGGCATGACGCCGGAGAAGATGGACGGTTACCAACTGTGGCTGTGTGGGCGCGGGCTTTGCCGCAACACGGTGTCGGCCTACATGCGCAGCCTGAGGGCTGTCTACAACCGGGTGACGGGTGGCGTTGGCGACCCTTTCCGCAAGGTGTTCACAGGTCGCGAGCGCACCCGCAAGCGCAGCGTGACGGCTGACGTGATGGTGCGTCTGCAGCAGTTGGCGCTGCCCAGTGGCTCGGCGCTGGAACTGGCACGCGACCTGTTTCTCTTCGGCTTCCAGGCGCTGGGCATGCCCTTTGTGGACATGGCTTACCTGAAAAAGGAGCAGATACAGGGTGACGTTCTCTGTTACGATCGACACAAGACGGGACAGCACATCCTCGTGCCTGTCACGGAGGGCATGGCGAGCGTGATGCGGCGGCATGCCTCACCCCAGTCCGACTTTGTGTTTCCGCTGCTCACCGAGCAACGGCCCGAAGGGCTGCACCGACAATACCGGCACGCCCTGAGGCGATACAACTATCTGCTCGGCCGCTTGTCAGCCATGGTGGGAGCGCCCGGACGGCTCTCGTCTTACGTGGTGCGCCACTCGTGGGCCAGCATCGCTTACCAGCATCATGTCGACATCGGCCTCATTGGCAAGGCGCTGGGACATTCACGGACGTCCACCACGATGGTCTACATCAAGAGCCTGTTCGACAAGGACCTGGCGACGGCCAATGAGATGCTCATGAGCGAGATAGGCATCGGCACAGCCAACAAGGCAACCGACTGGCAACGATAGGAAAAGCCATGATCGAAAGTGCACCATTCTGCCTATTGGCGCATATTGTCATGGTTTTTGGTGCAAAACTTTGTCACGGATGATTGATGAAATAGAACGCGAAAATCGCGTTTTTTGTCCATCGCGCCGCGATTTGCGTGGGGTAATTTTGCGATAAAGGGTATTTTATGTTGCGATATACCCTTTATCGCGATGCGATAAAGCGTTAATCGCGTCATGATAAAGGGTATATCGCAACGCGATAAAGGGTATTCTTTGATGAAAAGTATTTACCTTTTAGGCTTAATAAAATCTTGAAATTCATAAATGCCTAATTATCAACCGATTACAAAAAGTGCCGAAAATTCGCGTATTTCGGCCAAAATATTTTGAAGTTGAAAATAACGCCTGTTTTTTTATATACATTGTCCGCTTTATTCAAAGCTGGGTGCCAGGACGGCTATTAGTACCACTATGGTGGATTTCAGAACGACAATGGAGGCAAGGGTGAGTTGCGTTCGGACTGCCCACTTGCGCTACTGGCGATCGTCTTCGTCACTTGCGCTACCGGCAATAGATTTTGTCGCTTGCACGGCCAGTACGAAACTCCGCCACTTGCACGGCCTGAAAGGCCAAAAGTACTTAGCCCAGGGCAAGCGAAGCGACACCCTGGGTAAGAAGGTGAGCGTGAGCCAATGCCCTATAGGGGCAAAAGTGTAGTCGTTTAATTGGCTGAACATGTATACTTTTGCCCTTGCAGGGCGTGATTACATCAGACGCACTAACCCCAGGGTGTCGCTTCGCTTGCCCTGGGCTAAGTATTTTTGGCCTTTCAGGCCGGGCAAGTGGAGGAGCCGGGCATAAAGCATGTATGAGCGGTTTACGTTTAAACCATTGGTGCTCGTCACGGCAAATTCGGTTTACAATCAAGCCATTGGTGCTCGTCACGCCCAATTCAGTTTACAACCAAACCATCGGCCTCGTCACGCTCAATCCGGTGAGCGCTTGCCTTGATAAAAAAACAGATGTTAAGGAACATTTAATCATCGCATGCCCGCCAAATGCTTTCAAAACGAGCGCCATTTTCTTGATATTCGTAACCAAAATCACGCAAAATGAGGCTAATCGTTATAAAATGTTGGTGTTTATGCGTTTTTAATGAAAAAATATTTGGAAGAAACCTAAATAATGCTTAATTTTGCAGCCAATTGAAAAGATTGTTAAAATTGTGCTAAAGCATGATGCGACAAGACAACACTCTCAAGGCATATAATATATAGGTATAACAAGTGCGTTTTCCACCTCGCGGCGCGAGGTGGAGACGCTAAAGTTAATGATATTCGCCAAGAGCGGGCCACCGCCACCGCGATTTTATAGGGAAAAGACAACAAACATTATATTTTCATTTACTAAAAAGAGAGATTTTATGGAAAAAAGACTCATGACGTTTATCGCCTGCCTGTTCCTGAGCATAGGAATGGCCTTGGCGCAAAGTCAGGTTTCCGGCACAGTCACCTCTTCCGAAGACGGCTCGCCCGTGGTGGGCGCATCCGTCAAGGTAGTGGGGACGCAGACGGGAACTGTCACCGACGCTGACGGTAACTTCTCACTGAAGACTCCCGCCGGCGCCAAGCTGCAGATTTCCTACATCGGCATGACGCCGCAGACCGTAAAGGCCGGACGCAACATGAAGATCACGCTCGAGCCCGCCAGCGAGTCGCTGAGCGAGTTTGTCGTGACGGGCTACGGTACAGCCCGTAAGCTCGGCACCATCGCCGGATCGGTGGAGACCATCTCGGGCAAGACACTCGAGAACCGCCCCATCGCCAACATCGCCGACGCCATGCAGGGCCAGGTCGCTGGCTTGCAGGTGTTCACATCATCGGGTGAGCCCTCGGCCACTGCCAGCATGCGTATCCGTGGCGTGACCTCTATCAACGCTTCCACAGAGCCCCTGTTCATCCTCGACGGCTCTGAGATCTCACAGCAGACCTTCCTCTCGCTCAATCCTAACGACATCGAGAGCTTCACCACCCTGAAGGACGCTTCGTCAACAGCCATCTACGGTTCACGTGCCGCCAACGGTGTCATCATCCTCACCACCAAGAAAGGTAAGTTTGGCGAGGCTCCCACAGTGAGCGTCTCGGCACAGTATGGCATCTCACACTACACCGGCGACAAGGCCGACATGATGGACGCCAACCAGTGGCTGGAGTTCCAGCAGGTTCTGGACCCCTCTCTGGCCAACAGCGCCAACTTCCAGGCTGAGCGCGCCTACTACAAGAAGTACGGCATCGGCACCGACTGGAAGAAAGAGCTCTTCGGCGACAGCAAGCCCACTGCCCAGATCGACGCCAGCGTGCGCGGCGGCAGCCAGAACGTGGCTTACCTGATCTCGTTCGGCCACTACAAGTCTGAGGGTGTCATCGACGACTCCAACATGCGCCGCGAGACCCTGCGCGCCAACATCGAGTCGAACATCAACCCCTGGCTGAAGATCGGTTCGAACACCAACCTCGCCTTCACCAAGTATCGCGAGACCCTGTGGGGAAGCAACGGCAACAGCGTCTACAACAAGACCTTCGCCGCCCGCACCTACCTGCCCACGCAGACCACACGCGAGGTCCTCGGCCTCGACCCCACCGACTACGCCAACAGCACCTTCGAGGGCTATGGCGACAAGCTCAACTTCTACGACCAGATGGGCTACTACAGCCCCTACTACATCTCGTCTTGGCAGCCCCGCCACTCGGATCGCGTGCGCCTCAACGAGAACATGTTTGTCAATATCAACCCCATCAAGGGTCTCAACGTGCGCTCGGCCCTCGGCCTCGACGCCAACGACCTTCGCGGCTCTTACAAGTGGACCATCACCGACGATCCCGACGTGAACCCCACGGGCTCTGCCTCGGAGACGTTCTCGCGCTTCTACCGCTGGACGGTGACCAACACCGCCGAGTATAAGTTCAACATCGCCCGCAAGCACGACTTCACCGTCCTGCTCGGCCAGGAGTCGATGACCAGCAAGACGCAGTCGTTCAGCGCCTCGGTTGACGGTCTGACCGACAACCGCCTGTTCCTCATGTCGGCCGGCGCCACAGCTACCGTTCCTTCACACTCCATCTCTGAGGAGGTGCGCAACTCTTGGTTCGGCATGCTCAACTACTCATTCGCCGACAAGTACTTCGTCGACCTCTCGCTCCGCCGCGACGGCAGCTCGCTCTTCGGCGAGAACAACCGCTGGGCTACCTTCGGTGCCGCAGCCGCCATGTGGAATGTCACCAAGGAAGACTTCATGAAGAGCACACGCAGCTGGCTCAACGACCTGCAGTTCAAGATCAGCTACGGTTCGACCGGCAACTCGGGCATCAGTCCCTACATGGCCCTCGGTCTCGTGGGCTCAGGTCCTCTCTACAACGGACAGAGCGGCACGGCCATCAAGAACGCCTCCAACCCTGACCTCACATGGGAGACCGTGAAGACCTTCAACCTCGCCCTCACCGGCAAGCTCGTTGACCGTGTGACCTTCGACTTCGAATACTACGACAAGACCACTTCGAACATGCTCATGCAGGTGCCCTACTCTTACACCACTGGCTTCTCGTCCGGCTGGGGCAACATCGCCGAGATGTACAACCGCGGCTTCGACTTCACCGTCGGCGTGGATGTCATCAAGAACAAGGACTGGTTCTGGAACGTGAAGGTGAACGGCAACTACAACAAGAACCGTATCACCAAACTGCTCAACGGTGTCGACTCGTACGAGGCCAACGGTCTCCGCCTGGAGGTGGGCCATGCCTACGGTGACTTCTACGGCCCCATCTGGAGCCACGTTGACCCCCGCGACGGACAGAACGTCTGGATTGACGGCAACGGCAACGAGACCAAGCAGCAGCCCGACGACAGCTACAACGTGATGACCCGCAAGAGCTACATCGCTCCCTGGTCTGGCGGTCTGCTCTCTACCTTGACATGGAAGGGCTTCGAGCTCGACGTGCAGTTCACGGGCATGTTCGGCCGTTACATGTACAACAACGAGCGCTGGTTCTCAGAGAACCCGACCTTCGCTACACAGCTCAACCAGAGCACATCCATGTTCCACATGTGGCAGAAGCCCGGTGACGTGACCGACATCGCTGCAGCCGACGCCACCTACCAATACGGCGACACCCGCTTGCTCGAGAATGCTTCGTTCGTTCGCCTGAAGTACCTGCAGCTGTCTTACAGCTTCCCCAAGAAGTGGATGGACGCCACGCACTTCCTCAAGGGTGCCAAGGTCTTCTTCGTGGGCCGCAACCTGCTGACCTTCACCGGTTACAAGGGCTACGATCCTGAGGTCGACAGCGACTACACGCTCGGCAACTACCCCAACACGCTCCAGATTTCATTTGGCGCTGAACTCACATTCTAATCACTTTAAAGCAAACCATCATGAAGAAAACATATTTGATGTTGGCTTTGGCTGCCGGCCTGCTGGCGTCGTGCGACATGGACAAGGAGCCCTACAACGCACTGCCTGACACCGAGGGCATCTCCACGCCCACCGACTTTGCCAACGCCCGCGTGGGCCTCTACTCGGGCCTCCGCAGCAGCATAGAGGGCAACTTCTACAATGCCCCCGAGATCCAGTGCGACGGCTTCGACGCCGTGACGGGCTTCTCCAACAGCCTGGGCGACATGTACCGTTACACGTTCACGTCAAGCACGGGTTACTTCGAGACCGTCTATGCCAACTACCAGGCCATCATGAGCCGCGCCAACTACATCCTTGACGGATGGAAGAAGTTTGTGCCCAAGAGCACATACACAGCCGATAACCTCGCAACCGTGAAGACCGCCGTCGGCGACGCTTACTACACACGCGCCTACAGCATCTTCATGCTCGCAGAGTACTTCTGCGCCGACTATGAGCCCGAGACAGCCGATGCCGCCAACAGCGGTGTGTCTTACCGCCTCGACTACGCGCCCTCATCCAACGCCAGCACCTATCCCGCACGCGCCACGATGAAGGAGACCATGAAGCAGGTGTCTGACGACCTCGACTCGGCTGCTGTCTACATCACCACACAGGGTGAGGCCAGCTACGGCTACTACACACAGGATGCCATCACCGCACTGCGCGCCCGCATGGCTCTCTACACACACGACTACGACAAGGCTGCCCAGTACGCCACACAGCTCATCAACAGCGGTCGCTACACGCTGGCCGAGGATGCCGACGAGCTCGAGGATCTCTGGCACAACGACGGTGGCAACGAGACCATCCTGCAGCTGGCGGTCCCCACAAAGGACGAGCTGCCTGCACAGACGGGTATCCGCTACCAGCCTTACTCTGACGGCGCTGTGCCCGACTACGTGCCCACGCAGACGCTGATGGACCTCTATTCTGACAACGACATCCGCAAGAGCGTGTTCTTCAACCAGAATACCATCACCACCAACACGGGTGCCACCGCTACGGTCTACTGCTTCAACAAGTATGCCGACCACGGAGCGCTCTACAACAAGCTGCAGGGCTACGAGTATGCCCGCTTCGCCGTGGAGCCGAAGGTGTTCACCATCTCGGAGATGTATCTCATCGCTGCCGAGGCTTATGCACAGGCTGGTGACCTGACCAACGGTGCCAAGTATCTCAACGAGCTGAAGGGCAAGCGTATCGAGGGTTACACCGAGACTGCCTTCCCCTCACAGAACGCTCTGATGAACGAAGTGAAGAACGAGCGCGAGCGCGAGATGGTGGGCCAAGGCTCACGCCTCTTCGACCTGAAGCGCTGGCACGAGGGCATCAAGCGCGGCACGCCGCAGGACCGCAGCATCTGCCTGCTGCCGGGTGCCACCACGACCGACTTCACGCTTCCCGCCAACGCCAACAAGATGACTTGGCCAATCCCGAAGCACGAGACCGATGTCAACAAGAAGATTGTCCAGAACCCTGGCTATTAATCGAGAAGAGTTAACAAATAACAGAAAAAAGAACAAGACATGAAATATATCAAATTATTCATGCTGCTGGCGGTGGTGTCACTGTTTGCCGCTTGCTCAAGCGACGACGACTTCAACACCAAGGAGGCCACTGTCAGCTTCGCCAGCGATTCCGTCGTGACCAAGGAGAGTGCCGGCATCGTCAACATCCCCATCAGCGTCACCGGCGTGCGCAACGGAAACGTGACCGTCACCGTGAAGGCTGAGGAGGAGGGTGTCAACCCCGCCAAGGAGGATGTCAACTACATGATCACATCGAAGACCATCAACATCAAGGCTGACACGCTCGCAAGCGGCACCATGAACGTCGAGGTGAAGATGGTGGACGACAGCGAGATCAACGACAACCGCACCTTCAAACTCACCATCGTGAGTGCCAACGGTGCCAAGATCGAGGGCAACGCTTCGACCATCGTGACCATTCGCGACAACGACGCGGCCTTCTACGAGAAGTTCTTCGGCAAGTGGAACTTGAGCGGTAACATCCAGTCGAGCTCTGGCGTGAGCGCCTTCAGCAAGGATGTCACCATCAGCGGCGAGACCGACGAGACGGCGGACGACTACGACCACGTGCTGACGGTGTCGGCTCCCGGCTTCATCAACGTGGGCGCAAGCATCGACTGCGAGTTCCACCTCAACTACAACTTCGACCTGGCTACCAAGAAGGGTACCATCGGCATCGTCTGCGGTGAGGTCATCGCTACCTACGGCAGCTCTTACGAGTGGATGTGGGTGACCGACAACGGCGTCAGCTACACCACCGACGACGTGACGGCACCGTGGGCTCTGGGTGAGAACGACGCCTTCCCGACGACCATCACCTTCCCCGCAAGCAAGTCGCTCTACTTCTATCAGCCGGGCGCTGGCGCATGGCGCATCCTGACAGACCTGAAGCTCACCAAGAAGTAAGCTGAACGCAAGTTTACAACCGGATACTATCAAGCAGGTTGACAAGGCGCTGTCCTTGCCAACCTGCTTCTCTTTTGTGCAAACAACAAAAACAATAAAATTGGCACAATTCACGAACGTTTTACTTGCATATCTCAAAGAATTTGCCGAATTTTGTAGTCAACAAGAAAGAAATACTAATATTTATCCAACAATAAGCATATCTTCTACAGGTAAACTGGACAACATAACAAAAATGCACATGAATAAACATCTTTCCATCATTGCGCTGGCCCTATTGGTCAGCGTCAACGCCACGGCCAAGTTGCGCACCCGGCAACAGCTGGTGCAGGCCGCCCAGTCGTTCTTGCAGAACGGTGGGGGCAAAGGCAAGGCCATCAAGGGCAAGCTCACCTTCACCACACAGCTCAGCAACGACCAGATCACCGTGCTCAACAGCAGCAACGGACAGGGCGTGATCGTGGCCAACGACGACCTCTTTGAGCCTATCTTGGGTTACACCGACGAACCCGTCGACCCTAACAATATGGCACCCGCCTTCGAGTGGTGGATGACGGCCGTCAGCCAAAGCATGGAGGAGTCACTGGCCAAGGGAACACAACCCGCCAAGGCCGAAAAGAGCAGCAAATACAAGGAGGAGGTGCCAGAGCTCATGACCACACGCTGGGGACAGAGTGAGCCTTACTACAACCTCAGCCCGACCTACCAAAGCAACAACCGGACCACCCACTACGTGACAGGGTGCGTGGCCACGGCCATGGCACAAATCATGAAGTATCACAAGTATCCCGAGAAGGGAAAGGGCTACAACAAGTGGACCTTCTACCCCAACGGAAAGAACAGCCCCGGCACCAGCGTGCGAGTGAGCTTCTCCACCACCTATGATTGGGACAACATGCTCGACACTTACACCAAGGGCCAATACAACGACACGCAGGCCAACGCCGTCGCCGAAATCATGAAGGCTTGCGGCGGATCGGTGAGCATGATGTACGCAGCGGATGGCAGCGGTGCCTACGCCTCTGACGCCTGCCTCGCCCTACGCAAGAACTTCCTCTACAACCAAGGCTGCAAATACTACACCCGCACATTCATGCCCAAAGACGTGTGGATGGACATCATCTACCGCGAACTCAACGACGGTTGCCCCATCCTTTATGGCGGTGCCACAGGAAGCGGTGCCGGACATGAGTTTGTATTCGACGGATACGACAAGAACGGCTACGTGCACGTGAACTGGGGATGGGACGGCACCAACGACGGATTCTTCGACGTGGCCGTGCTCAACTCACGCGAGGGCAGCTTCACCGAGAGCCAGAACATGGTCACCGTGCGCATGCCTGAAGACATTCGATACGACGGGTCTTACCACTCTCTGTGGGGATCGTCGACGGGCCTCAACCTGGCCAAGGTGGGCACAACCGTGAGAACCAACAAGTTTGTCGCTTACAACATGGACGTGGAGACCTTCACAGGACGCGTGCAACTGGTGGCCAAGAACCTGGCAACAGGTGAGGTTACACCGCTGACCGATGACGACCCCTTGGAAAACATAGCCTACGGAAACGGATACCAGTTTACCTTCTCGGCCAGCCTCACACAACTGTCCGACGGCAACTATTGCATCTATGCGGCCTCACAGTCTACAAACCCGAAAAACGCCGAGATGGAGTGGCAGCCCATCCTATGCCACGAGACATACACGTCCAACTACATGCTGACCGTCAGCAACGGCTCTTACGAGATGACCAAAGGCGAGTCCAACTTCGTGACGGGCATCAGCAAGACCATCGCAAGCGAGGCCAGCAACCAGGAGACGCGTGTCTACAACCTGCAAGGCCAAGAGGTGTACAAGACAACCGCACCCAACTTCGACATCAACCAACTCAACCTGCACGGCACCTACATCGTGCGACAGGGCAACAAGGCTTACAAGGTGCTGAAGTAACACACTGACAACCATTACAACGAAACTCCATGGAAAGGGCATGCCGACAGACACGGCATGCCCTTTTTTTGTCGCTCACGCAACCTAACAACAACAAACACGACAATTGCCCAATGGAAGTGACGTCAAGCCAAAAGCGAAAACCGGAAACATGGTAAAAGTGACTGATTTCAACAAGTTTAACCGCTTGGCCTTTGTGTGTTACGATTTTCTTTTTAATTTTGTCACCCCATAGGGCCTACGCACTCCTTTACGTAGAACAACAAAAAAATGATCACAAACATAACAGCATGAAGAAAACACTACTGACCGCAGCACTCTCACTGGTTGCGGTGGCGATGATGGCCGTGCCAGCCAAGCGCGGACAATGGAAGACGGTGACACTCGCCGACGGGACGACCGTACGAGTGGAGCTACGCGGCGACGAGTTCAACCACTATTGGCAGGCGGCCGACGGCACGCGCTATGTGCAAAACGGAAACACCTGGCAAGCGGCCGACGCACAATCGTTGCTCATGATGAAGCGAGGTGCCATGCGACGCGCCACGGCCAACCGCCTACGCATGGCCAGCAAGCGCAACACGAAAGCCTTCACAGGTCAGAAGAAAGGACTCATCATTCTCGTTGACTTCCCTGACAAGCAGTTCAGAAGCGGACACGACCAGGCGCTCTACGAGAGAATAGCCAACGAGAAGGACTACTCGGAGAACGGCTTCCGCGGATCGGTGAGCGACTATTTCAGCGCACAGAGCAACGGAGTGTTTGACCTCAAGTTTGACGTAGTGGGCCCCGTCCGGGCCGCGAAGAGCTACAAATATTATGGTGGCAGCTCCAGCGACGGCAACGACGAGCCGGTGGATGAGCTTGTGAAAGAGGTCTGCCAACAGATTGACGGTCAGGTGAACTTTGCCGACTACGACTGGGACGGCAACGGCGAGGTGGAGCAAGTGTTCCTGCTCTACGCCGGACAGGGACAAGCCGACGGAGGCGCCAACAACACCATTTGGCCACACGAGTATTGGCTCACATCCTACCAGGGCGGATCGGCCCTGAAGCTCGATGGCGTGAAAATCGACACCTATGCCTGCTCATGTGAGCTCAACGGCGTGAACGGACTCGACGGACTGGGCACCATCTGCCACGAGTTCTCACACTGCATGGGCTTGCCTGACCTCTACGACATCAGCTATGGTGGCAACTTCGGCATGGGCGACTTCAGCCTCATGGACATGGGCAGCTACCTCGGTGACGGCATGACACCTCCCAACTACACGGCCTGGGAACGTTGGTTCAGCGGATGGGCAGAGCCCGTGGAGCTCTCGGAGAACGACACCACCATCACCAACATGCTGCCGCTCAGCAAGAACGGGGACACCTATGTCATCTACAATCCCGCCAACCACAACGAGTACTACCTCCTGGAGAACCGGCAGCGCATGGGATGGGACATCAATCTGCCCAGCCATGGGCTGATGGTGAGCCACGTGGACTATGATCCCGACATCTGGGAATACAACATCGTGAACACTTGCACGGAGAGAGGTGACGAATATGAGCAGGCCGGTGTGAAGAATGACCACCAGCGACTCACCATCTTCCACGCTGACAACGAGGACGGGTCGGGCTACTACGATTATTCGGGCAACTACAACACCACATCGGAACAGCACGACCTCTATCCCTACGGCTCGCTCGACTCACTGACCAACCTGTCGAAGCCCGCCGCCACACTCTACAATGCCAACACGGACGGCACAAAATACATGAACCGTGGCATCTACAACATTGCCGAGACACGTGCCGGAAATGTGAGCTTCGACTTCAAGAAGGTGGCCACGACGAAGCCCGTCACACCAGCCGACGGCGACTATCTGCTCCGTGAGACTTTCGACCAATGCACAGGAACAGGCGGCAACTCGGGCGGATTCAACGGAACGATAGCCAGCGCCGAGTTCATACCCGACGTGGAAGGGTGGTCATCCAGCAAGGCCTATGGTGGCGACCAGTGTGCCCGCTTCGGCAACAGCACCGTGCCAGGCGCCGTCACCTCACCCTCGTTCACTGCCGCGGCCGACACGATGACGCTCAGCTTCCGCGCTGCCGGATGGGACGCCAAAAACGACAACACGGCACTGCTGATCTCCATCAACGGCAACGGAAAGTTTGTGGACAGCCAGTCGAAGGAGGAGAGCCTCACCATGACCAAAGGCGCATGGACCACTTACACACTGCGCTTCACCGCCACCGGAACGCTGAGCATCTCCTTCGAACCCAGCAAGCGCTTCTTCCTCGACGACGTCACGGTGACACGGCCTGTCAACACAGCCGTCAGCGTCATCGAGGCACGCGCCACCCATACCAACAAGGGTGTCTACAGCCTCGCCGGCCAGTACCTTGGCACCAGTACCCGATCACTGCCCAGGGGCATCTATATAGTCGACGGAAAGAAAGTGGTGAAATAAACCGATTTGGCCTTTTCACATTTTGCCAAAACGTGAAAAGGTCGTAACTTTGCACACAGATACAAAACCATTAAATAACATTACAGCTATGGCAAAGAAAGCAATCCTGATGATCCTCGACGGATGGGGCATCGGCAAGCACGACAAAGGCGACGCTATCTACAACACGCCGACTCCTTATCTCGACTATCTCAACGCAACATGCGCTCACTCGCAGCTACAGGCTTGCGGTGAGGACGTCGGCCTGCCCGACGGACAGATGGGCAACTCTGAGGTCGGACACCTCAACATCGGTGCCGGTCGCGTGGTCTACCAGGATCTGGTGAAGATCAACAAGGCTTGTGAGAGCGGCGACATCCTGAAGAACAAGGAAATCGTCAGCGCTTACAGCTACGCACAGAAGACAGGCAAGCGCCTCCACATCATGGGCCTGACCTCAACGGGAGGCGTCCACTCAAGCCTCAACCACCTCTTCAAGCTCCTCGAGATCTCAAAGGAGTATGGCCTGAAGAACACATACGTCCACTGCTTCATGGACGGTCGCGACTGTGACCCGAAGAGCGGCAAGGGCTTCATCGACGAGGTGCTCCAGTGCTGCGAGAAGAACGACGCACACATCGCAAGCATCGTGGGACGTTTCTACGCCATGGACCGCGACAACCGATGGAATCGCGTGAAAGAGGCTTACGACCTGCTCGTCGAGGGCAAGGGCAAGCAAGCTGACGACCTGCTCAAGGCCATGGACGAGAGCTATGAAGAGGGCGTGACCGATGAGTTCATCAAGCCTATACACAACGCCAAGGTGGAGGGAACCATCCAGGAAGGTGACGTCATCATCTTCATCAACTTCCGCAACGACCGTGCCCGCGAGCTGACCTATGTGCTCACACAGAAGGACATGACCGAGGAAGGCATGCACACCATCAAGGACCTGCAGTACTACTGCATGACCCCGTATGACGCCAACTTCAAGGGCCTTCACATCCTCTATCCGAAGGAAGACGTGCGTGACACGCTGGCCGAATATCTCTCCAACAATGGCAAGCGTCAGCTCCACACCGCAGAAACCGAGAAGTATGCCCACGTGACATTCTTCCTCAACGGCGGGCGCGAGAAGCCGTTCCCAGGCGAGGACCGCATACTGGTGCACTCACCGAAGGTGGCCACCTACGACCTGCAGCCGGAGATGAGCGCTTATGAGGTAAAGGAGAAGTTGGTGGGAGCCATCAACACACAGGAGTATGACTTCATCGTGGTGAACTTCGCCAACGGTGACATGGTGGGCCACACGGGTGTCTACAACGCCATCGCCAAGGCCGTGTGGGCCGTCGACCACTGCGTGAAGGATGTCATCGAGGCTGCCAAGGCCAACGACTATGAGGCCATCATCATCGCCGACCACGGCAACGCTGACCACACCATGAACGAGGACGGAACGCCCAACACGGCCCACTCGCTCAACCCTGTGCCGTTCATCTACGTCACCAACAACAACTCGGCCACCGTCAAGGACGGCCGCCTGGCCGACGTGGCTCCTTCCATCCTCCACATCATGGGACTGGAGCAACCTGCCGACATGACGGGTGAGTGCCTCATCAGCGATAACAAGTAAAACACGACTGGCGTCTTCCCGCCATGGGAAGACTTCCCGGTTTTGTCTCAACACACAGGGAGTCAGGGAAACAGGCGGACGCTATCCAAGCGGCCTTTCCCCGATTCCCTGTTTTCATTCATCATCCATCAAGCCATGAACGTCAAGATAGAAGAGAGCTGGAAACAACATTTGGGAGCGGAATTTGACAAGCCTTACTTTGCCGGCCTCACCCGGCAGGTGCGACAAGAGTACCAAAACGGGCCGTGCTACCCACCGGGGCACCTCATCTTCAACGCCTTCGACCTCTGCCCCTTCGACCAAGTGAAAGTGGTCATCATCGGGCAAGACCCCTACCACGAGCCGGGGCAGGCCATGGGCCTCAGCTTCTCTGTGCCCGAAGGCGTGGCGATGCCTCCTTCGCTCATCAACATCTTCAAGGAGATCAACGACGACCTGGGAACGCCCTTGCCCAAGGACGGAGACCTCAGCCGATGGGCCAAGCAGGGCGTGCTGTTGCTCAACGCCACACTGACCGTGCGCGCCCATATGGCCAACAGCCACCAACGGCTGGGCTGGACCCTCTTCACCGATGCGGCCATCAAGGCCCTGGCGGCTGAGCGTGAAGGACTGGTATACATGCTGTGGGGCGGCTACGCGCGCTCCAAGCGCGCGCTCATCGACAGTCAGCGCAATCTCGTGTTGGAATCCGTGCATCCCTCTCCTCTCTCCGCCAACCGCGGGGGCTGGTTCGGACAACATCAGTTTTCGCGTTGCAACGCTTACCTGGAGAGTCTGGGTAAGACACCCATCGACTGGTAGAAGACCGCACTCACCAACAGCAGGACAACAAAAGCAAAGACAAACGAACGATGAAACCGCTGAAAACGGAGCATTTCATCGAATCAGAACCAACAAGACAAAAAAAACAACAAGCCATGACAGACAACCAGCGAGGAGCCAACCTCCATATCATACAAGTGGGCGACGTGCTCGTGTCGCCCGACATCTTCACCGAGGAATTCTGTTGCGACCTTGACAAATGCAAGGGTGCGTGTTGCGTGGAAGGAGATGCTGGCGCACCGGTCACCCTCGATGAAATCGGCAATTTGGAGGACTCGCTCGACAAGGTATGGGGCCAGCTCACGGCTTCGGCCCAAAGCGTCATCGACCGCCAGGGCGTGGCCTACACCGACGCGGACGGCGAACTGGTGACAAGCATTGTCGGCGGCAAGGACTGTGTGTTCACTTGCCATCAGGACCTCACCGATCGCGAGGACGGGCACGTCATCAAGAACTGCTGCCTGTGCGCCCTCGAGTGTGCCTGCAACGCAGGAAAGACCCACTGGGCCAAGCCCATCTCCTGCGCCCTATACCCCATACGCGAGAAGCAATTCAACGGTGGACTGGTAGGCATCAACTACCATCGCTGGGACATCTGCCGCGATGCGGTGAGGAAAGGGCGCGAACTGCACATGCCGCTCTACGTCTTTTTGAAGGATCCCCTTATCCGGCGCTTCGGCCAAGCATGGTATCAAGAACTTTGCGATATCGCCGAAGAGCTCAAGCAGCAAGGCTTGTTATAGCCCATTCCATCGGGAAAAGCCACCAGTAAGGTCACTAAAAAGGCGGGGTAAAAACCCCGCCTTTTTAGTTGGAAACCCAAAACGCTTGCAAAATCCGCATGGCTGTTATTGCGCAAAAGGCGCAACGTCGGTTGGCATTAGGGCCAAAGCGAGACAGTGCCATCAACCAAAGGGACCATTTGCAGGGCCTCCACATCCACGATTTGGTCACGGCGGAACCATCGGTCACCCGTCACGCGAACGCGCCTGTAATCGCCCATTTTAAAGACAGGAAACACTTGCTCGTCCATTTCACCGCTGCAAATATACTCCATTCCATCGTAAAAAAGATGTTCTCCACGCCGCGCCTCACGGAGCGTGAACCGCAAGAGACCATGAAATGCCTTACCAAAGTCATACGTGACACCCACGCTGTCGCGGTCGAAAAAGCGATAGCCATCAGTATGCACATGATGCAACGTAAGAGCGCCCGACGACAAATAAGTGACAAGCCGCGGTTTTCGGTCGCGTCGCGCCACAGCCGGCAACCAAAGGGCGAGATTAAACCACGCCGCCTTCCATGACGAATCGTGATAACGGCCATCGACCCGTTCGCCTCCCGACAACGTCCATCGGGAGTTGGCCCGACGGCAAAGCCAATCGGCATCACTGACCCGCGAGAAGGTCCTTCCCGCCGAGTCGACGCCATAAAACTGCACGCTGACCTGGCAACTATCCACATGAGGATAAGACGGGGCATAACAAAGGGCCACCACATCCGTGTCGGAGCGCAGGTAAGGCGTGACGTCAAAGGTCATCGACACGACCTCAGCGGAACCAGCTCGGCGTGGCGGGTAACACACCGCCGTGCCGACATTACACTCGTTGACATAGAGCTTGTAGTATCCCGCGGAGGCCACAGTGACATATGCCTGGCGAGGCTGTCCCTGCTCAAGATAAGTCTGTCGAAACCACACATGGGACAAGCTGTCGGGGGCGGGCGCGCCTATCCAGTGCATGGCATACTCCTGGGCGCAGAGCGCAGCCACCCACCACAGGGAGATCAACATCAAACAAACTCTTCTCATATCTCAAATGCATGAGACACCCTCACTAAAAGTGAAAAGTGTCATTGAAGAAAGAGGCATGCCACACGCTTCACGGCGTGGCATGCCTCTTTCATATTTTTCCGTCCTATTGTATACTTCGTAACATTCTATCTTACCGTTTGGCTATCAGCAAACTTATCAAGAAAACCTTCACGGAGGTTCCACCTTACGCGTCGATGTTGGCGTAAGCGGCGTTTTCCTCGATAAATTCGCGGCGCGGCTCCACGTCATCTCCCATGAGCATGGAGAAGATCTCATCGGCCTCGGCAGCATTCTCGATAGTAACGCGCTTCAGCAGTCGTGTCTTGGGATCCATGGTGGTCTCCCACAACTGCTCCGGGTTCATCTCACCCAGACCTTTGTATCGCTGCGTGTGGATGCGCTTGCCGTCTTCCACGCCCTCGCCATACTTGTCGAGGAACACCTGGCGCTGCTGGTCATTGTAGCAATATTCGCTCACCTTCTTGTTGCCCTGGTGGAACTCACACTTGTAGAGCGGCGGCGTGGCGATGTAGAGGTGTCCGTCCTCAATGATCTTCGGCATGAAACGATAGAAGAGCGTCATGATGAGTGTGTCGATGTGAGAACCATCGACATCGGCATCGGTCATGATGATGATCTTGTCGTAGCGCAACTTGTCGATGTTGGCCTCGCGGTCGTCTTCGCCCTCGACACCAAAGCGCACGCCTATGGACTGGATAATATTCATGACTGACTCAGCCTCGAACACGCGGTGCCACTGTACCTTCTCGACGTTCAGGATCTTACCGCGCAAGGGCAGGATGGCCTGCGTGTAGCGGTCGCGCCCCTGCTTGGCCGATCCGCCGGCCGAGTCACCCTCGACGAGGAATATCTCACACTGCTTGGGATCCTTGTTGGAACAGTCGGCAAGCTTGCCTGGCAGTCCGCCTCCGCTCATCACATTCTTGCGCTGCACACTCTCACGCGCCTTGCGGGCTGCGATGCGGGCCGTGGCCGCCAGGATGACCTTCTCGCAAATCTTCTTGGCCTCATCAGGATGTTCCTCCAAGTAATCGGTCAGCGCCTCACCGACAGCCTGCTGCACAGCGCCCACAACCTCGTTGTTGCCCAACTTGGTCTTGGTCTGTCCCTCAAACTGAGGTTCGGCCACCTTGATGGAGATGACAGCCGTCAGTCCCTCGCGGAAGTCCTCTCCCGCCACCTCTATCTTGGCCTTTTCGATCTGCTTGGAAATCTGCGGGTCGTTGTCGGCATAATTCTTCAGCGTGCGGGTCAGCGCCATGCGGAAGCCCGTGACGTGCGTACCGCCCTCGATGGTGTTGATATTGTTGACGTATGAGTGGAGATTCTCCGAATAGTCGGTGTTGTACATGATAGCCACCTCGATGGGCACACCCTGCTTCTCGGTCTTCAGATAGATGACGTCGTCGAAGAGATGTGTGCGGTGACGGTCAATGTAGCGCACAAACTCCTTCAATCCGTCCTTGGCGTGGAAGACCTGTGTGCGTGTCTTTCCCTCGTCGTCAGGGCGCATGTCGGTGAGCGTGATGCGGATGCCGGCATTGAGGTATGCCAGTTCGCGCATGCGGCGCGCCACCACATCCCACTGGAAGGTTGTCGTGGTGAAGATGGTGGGATCGGGCCAGAACTGCTGGCGCGTGCCCCGCTTGGTGGTCTCGCCCACGGTCTTCACGGGATAGAGGGGCTTGCCCTTCTCATACTCCTGCTGATAGATATGGCCGTCACGGTAGACCTGCGAAAGCATGTGCGTGGACAAGGCATTGACACAACTCACGCCCACTCCATGCAAACCACCCGACACCTTGTACGAGTTCTTGTCGAACTTACCGCCAGCGTGGAGCACAGTCATCACGACCTCCAGGGCACTCTTGTGCAACTTCTTGTGCTCATCGACGGGGATGCCGCGTCCGTTGTCTTCCACGGTGCAACTGCCATCCGTATTGAGGGTCACCTCAATGTCGGTGCAATAGCCTGCCATGGCCTCGTCGATACAGTTGTCCACGGTCTCGTTGATGAGATGGTGGAGACCCTTCTCCGACACGTCGCCGATGTACATGGCCGGTCGTTTGCGAACGGCCTCAAGGCCTTCAAGCACTTGGATGTTGGAGGCTGAATAATTATCTTCGGGATTGTGAATGTCTGCCATTTTAATTCATATAGTTTACTGTTGCAAAGATACTAAAAAATGCGCAAACTATAAAACTTTTTGGATGAATAAATGCGCCCCGAAATGAAGAATAACCGGCCCTGTAATGGCAGACAAACCCACTAAAAACAACTTAAGGTCGCGCCTACAGGGAGGCACGACCTTATATGAGTATAAAGCTATGGTTCGCTTGGAATTAACCGAGCTTCTTGATGTGCAGAGCGAGACTTGACTTCAAGTTTGCAGCCTTGTTCTTGTGGATAAGGTTGGTCTTGGCCAGCTTGTCGAGCATCTTCTGCACAGCAGGATACATCTTGACAGCCTCGTCCTTATCAGTTGTAGCGCGGAGCTTGCGCACTGCGTTGCGCATGGTCTTCGCATAATATTTGTTGTGAAGCGTGCGGACCTTAGTCTGACGAATTCTCTTGATTGATGATTTGTGATTTGCCATCTTTATCTTTTTCTTTTCTTATTTTTTCTTTAGGAGTAGTCCCTAGCAGAATCGAACTGCTCTTTAGAGAATGAAAATCTCTCGTCCTAACCGATAGACGAAGGGACCGTCTGCTTATTTTAGCGGGTGCAAAGTTACTGCTTTTTGTTTAACCTTCCAAATTTTAAACGGAAAATTTTCTCTAAACGCCTGATTTTTCGTATTTTTGCCCATGTATGGAAATAAAAACTGCCGCAATCGTGCTTCATGCGCTGAAGTATGGCGAGTCGCAGATGATAGTCGACTTGTTCACCCGTGCCATGGGACGGGTGCCGTTCTTCTGTAACATTCCCAAGACAAACAAGGGGAAGATCAAGAAGCAACTGTTTCAGCCTCTGACCATTCTCGACGTAGTGTTCGACTATCGTCCACAGGCTTCCCTGCAGCGTTTCCGCGACCTAAGGCTGGCCAAGCCCTTCGTGTCACTGCCCTTCGACCCCGTCAAGCTGTCGATCTCACTCTTTGTGGCGGAGTTTCTCAATTACGCCACACGCGACGAGCAACAGAACGAGCCCCTCTACGACTACATTGAGGACAGCCTGCTGTGGCTCGACAACGTGACCGAGCAATATGCCAACTTCCACTTGGTGTTCATGATGCGCCTGTCGCGATTCATCGGGTTCTTCCCCAACCTGGCCGATGACGACAGCCATCAATGGTTTGACCTGCGCAACAGCGTCTTCACGGGAATACGCCCCGCCCATCCCGACTTTCTCGAGCCCTCAGAAGCCGCCAACCTCACCTTACTGATGCGGATGGACTACAAGAACATGCACCTGTTCCGCCTGACCCTGGCCGAGCGCAACCGATGCGTGGAAATCATCCTCCACTACTACCGCCTCCATGTACCAGGCTTCCCTGAGATGAAGTCGCTGCCCGTGTTGCAGACACTCTTCAGGTAGCCACTCTGCCCATACATGCGATCGCACCTTCAGATTAGGAAGCTCACGACAAAACACATAAAAAAACATCGATTATTTGCGACGAAGAAATGTTTTTGCCGAAACACGTGAGAATACGGTACTACAGGTGGCCACACGTCACCCATGCCCAAGCGTTCCTTCGGGCATTGCCTCGGCAGGAGCAGACAATTCAAGAGGCTTCCATTTCGACATTTTGTCGTTAAGAAAAGCCACCAGTCCCGCATCGCCAAGCACTTCCACATGATCAAACAGTCCCATGACAAAACGGGCGATGCCGATATAACTCGCCAAATCGGCCTCAAAGAGCCAGCGCCCATGGTCCTCAGGCGCAATCATGGCAGACGAATGGGGAAACTCCTCGAGCATCAGGTTACGTGCAAGGAGGTCGAGGCGCAGGCACACCCGGTGCTTCTCCTCACCCGCAAACATAAACATGTCGGTGAACACCTCCTTGTGCTTGCTCTCATTGAACCACGGGGCGTCGACAATCTCCACACTCTGGATGCGCGCCACCTTAAACGTCTTGTTGACACCCGACTTCACCTCAAAGGCGCGCACATCGTTCTTGTCGCCCAGGAAGGCGAACGGCTCCACCACCCTGTCGGTGACGGTCTGGCTGTGGGGCGACGAATAACCGTGAAGGATAACCACCAGCTTGCGGCGCATGGCGCGCTCCAGCTGGGTCACATTGTTATAGACATGGCGCTGGACACGCACGTCGGTGTACTGCGAGAGGTTGTAGTACCGTTCCAACTTGCGCTTGAGCATGGAGGCCATGGCGTTGTCCTTCTCCACGGCCGTCAGCAGTCCATGGAGATAGACGGCCTCGTTCTCGGTGAAGTCGACGGCCGAGGCGATCGACTGGAAGAAGGGCGAACGGGGGTCAAGATGGAAATAGCGCCGCTCGTGGATGACCACGAATCCCGACTCGCGCAGCACGTCGAGCGTATAGTAGAGGTTGCGCACGGAGGTACCCAGCACCGCCGACAGGTCGCTGGCGGTGTGGTTCTGGCCATCGGTCATCGTCTTGATGAGCTCAAGCCACTTGGACAGGGTGGAAGAGGAGGACATGGGGATGAAGAAAGATAAGCAATGTTTATGGGAGCAAACGTCACTCCACAGGAAGTGCGTCCCAGTCGATAGCAGTCTGGAAATGGCCCGTCAGATTGAACGACCGGCGATGATAGGGCGTCACACCATGTGCCTCGATGCCCGCATAGTGCTTGGCCGTGGGATAGCCTTTGTTGTGTTCCCAGTCATAACCAGGATATTCCTGCGCCAAACGGCACATGTAGTCGTCACGGAAGGTCTTGGCCAGGATGCTCGCCGCGGCAATCGACTGATACTTGCCATCTCCCTTGACGATGCACGTGTGGGGCAGGTCCGGATAGGGATCGAAGCGGTTGCCGTCGATGAGAAGCGCCTCGGGTGTCACACGGAGCTGGGCGATGGCACGGTGCATGGCCAGGAACGAGGCGTGCAGGATGTTCAGTTTGTCTATCTCCTCGGGGGTTACCTCGCCCACAGCCCAGGCCACAGCGTCGCGCTCTATCTGCTCACGGAGGGCGTAGCGCTTCTTGGCCGTGAGCTTCTTCGAGTCGTTGAGGGCGGGGTTCTCATAGTCGCGGGGCAAGATGACAGCTGCGGCAAACACGCTGCCGGCCAGACATCCACGGCCCGCCTCGTCGCAGCCGGCCTCCAACAAATCGGGATTAAAATAAGGACTCAACATATCACTTTAACGTTTTTAACAAGCGAATATTGCTTTGTGAAGTGACATTTCTTTCGACATAAGTAATTTTGCAGCAGAAATCAAGAACAAAACACCCAGCCTTATGGAAAAGAATGTCACATTATCCGCATCGGGCCAAGTGGAGGTGAACCTCCAAGGCCTCGCCACCAGTCTGCAATCCACCGCCTCACGCGTGTCGCGAGCCGCCCTGGCACCACTGGAGTGGTTGAGAAAATACTACTCGGCAGTCTGCGAGAAACAGCTGTCCTTGCGACAGACCGGCACGCTCATCGGCACTCAGCTGGCATTCATCGCCACCGTGTTTCCTGTGGACGCCCCATGGCTCGCACGCTTCGGTTGTGGTGCCTGGTTGCTTTTCTCACTCCACCGTTGCAAGCGATTTCTCTCCTGAAAGACCCTACTAAAAAAGCCATTCCCACCCTTGGTCACAAGAACCAAGGGTGGGAATGGCTTTTTCGTGTGTCGAAGGTTCGGTTGCCCGGTCTCAGAACATCTGCCGGACACGGCGTATGCCGGCCACAAGCGTGTCGATTTCCTCTCGCGTGTTGTAGAGGGCAAACGACGCGCGCACCGTGCCCAAGACGCCGAGACGGTCCATTAGCGGCTGGGCGCAGTGATGTCCGGTGCGGACGGCGATGCCCAACTGGTCGAGCAGGGTGCCCATGTCCATGTGGTGTATGTCGCCCACATTGAAACTGACGACCGCATCGCCCACGGCATCGGCCACCTGACCGTCGTGGACGGACGTCGGGTCATGGCCGTAGATGTGCATGTCGGGTATGTCGCGGAGCTGACTCAGCGCATAGCGGGTGAGCGCTCGCTCATGGCGCTCGATGTTGTCCATGCCCAAGCGTTCCATGTACTCGATGGCCACGGCCAATCCGTGGGTGGCCACATAGTCGGGTGTGCCAGCCTCAAACTTGAGGGGCGGGCGCTCAAAGGTGGTCTTCTCGAAACTCACATGCTCTATCATCTCACCACCGCCCTGGTAGGGAGGCAACTTGTCGAGCCAGTTCTCCTTGCCGTAGAGCACACCGATGCCCGTCGGCCCGTACATCTTGTGGCCGCTGAATACGAAGAAATCGCAGTCGAGGTCTTGCACGTCGATGGCGAAATGAGGAGTGCTCTGCGCACCGTCCACCATCACGGGAACTCCATGCTCATGGGCGATGGCGATGAGTTGCTTGACGGGATTGACCGTGCCGAGCACATTGCTCACCTGCGCCACGCTGACCATCTTGGTGCGCTCATTGAAGAGCGCGCGGTAGGCTTCGACATCGAGCACACCACCATCCGACATCGGTATGACACGCAACTTGATGCCACGCTTGTGGGCTTGGAGTTGCCAGGGAACGATGTTGCTGTGGTGCTCCATGACGGAGACGATGACCTCGTCGCCCGCTTGCATGAACTCGTCAGCATAGGTGCTGGCCACGAGGTTGAGCCCCTCGGTGGTGCCGCGGGTGAAGACAATCTCGGTGGTGCTGCGAGCGTTGACAAAGCGGCGCACGGCCTCACGCGCTTGCTCATGCAGCTCGGTGGCCTGCACACTAAGGTAGTGGACGCCACGGTGCACGTTGGCATTGGCGTTGAGATACTCGTCGCGCATGGCGTCGAGCACGCACAACGGTTTCTGCGTGGTGGCGGCATTGTCGAGATAGACAAGTGGCTTGCCATGGACCTCATGGCCCAGGATGGGGAAGTCAGCCCGCACGTCCTGGATGTTGTATCCTGTTTCCATTGTTTACGTTATTGAAGGGTTGTCAGCAAGCGCAACCACCATGGGCTTTCGGGTGAGCCAGGCGACAGCCTTGGCAACGCCCCAACTCGCCTCGGAAGCGTTTCTCCACCAACTGGTGCAAGCGGTCACGCAGAGGCTCAAGCTTAATCTGGTCGATGACCTCGCCAATGAAGGCGAACTCCAGGAGCAATTTGGCCTCATGCTGGTCGACGCCGCGCTGCTGCATGTAGAAGAGAGCCGCATCGTTGAGCTGCCCCACAGTCGAGCCGTGCGAGCACTTCACGTCATCAGCGTAGATCTCAAGCATGGGTTGCGTGTACATACGTGCAGCCTTGGTCATGCACAGGTTCTGATTGGTCTCCTGCGAGGTGGTCTTCTGTGCGCCGTGGCGTACCAGCACCCGTCCGGCGAAGGCGCCCACAGCATGGCCGTCGAGCACATACTTATAGAGCTCATGCGAGTCGCAATGAGGTACCTGGTGGTCGATGAGCGTGTTGTTGTCCACGTGTTGCGCCTTGTCGGCAATGACACAGCCGTTGCACCAGCACTCCGCGCCCTCGCCGCGGAAGGTGAGGTTGAGCATGTTGCGTGTGATGCCATTGTGCAGAGTGATGACATCGTGGTTGACACGGCTATTGGCCTGTTGTTCGATGTAGACATTGCTCACGCGCACATTCTTTTCATGAGTTTCCTCCATACAGTAGAGGTCAAGGCTGGCATTGTCGGCCACATAAGCCTCGATGACCTGTGTGGAAAGGAAGTTTCGGTCGTCGGCGGAGTCGTCGCAGAACAGAAGCTTGGCCTCAGCGCCCTCATCCATGATGATGAGCACCCGGCGGTTGACCATCAAGTCCACGTCCGAGCGCAGGATGTTGACCACCTGAATGGCACGGTCCACGCTGACCCCTTTGGCCACATGGATAAACAGGCCATCCTGGGCCAGCATGGTGTTGAGGGCAGTCACAGCGTCATCGGCCGTCGAGGCCAATCGGGCATAGTGGCCCGTCACCAGGTCAGGATAGCGCTCAGCGGCGTCGCGCAGGCTCATCACCTCCACACCCTCGGGCAGGGCGGCCTTAGGCAGGGCTTTCTTGTAGAACGCATCGTTGACCACAAAGTAAAGCGAGGTGGACAGGTTGGGCACGTCACAACTGAAAACTGAATAGGGATCAACCGGTATCTCCAGCCGGTTGAGGTTCAAGCCATAATCAGGAGCGAAGAGCGCAGCCATGTCGGTGTACTTGTACCGTTCCACCTTGCGGGTGGGAAAGCCCAATCGCTGGAAGTCGGCAAAGGCCTCATCGCGCACGGCGTTGAGCGCAGCGGCCGAATGGCTGCAGATCAGCTCTCTCTGCTCTGCATATAAGTCAATATATTGTTTTTCGCTACTCATTGTATCAAAAGGGTTTCCTTTTTCATCATCATGGCAGGAAAGCATCACTTTCCGAACTCCTTGTCAGCCTCTTCCTTAATCCAGTCGTAACCACGCCGCTCGATTTCCTTTGCCAGCTGGGGACCTTCAGTGCGCACGATGCGGCCATTGTAGAGCACATGTACCACCTGTGGCTTGATCATGTCAAGCAAGCGCTCGTAGTGTGTGATGACAATGATGGACTTCTCAGGAGTGAAAAGTTTGTTCACGCCCTCGGCCACGATGCGCATGGCATCGACATCCAAGCCCGAGTCGGTCTCATCGAGAATGCTCAGTTTCGGGTCGAGCATAGCCATCTGGAAGATTTCATTTCGCTTCTTCTCTCCGCCCGAGAAGCCCTCGTTGACGGAGCGATGGGCGAGCTTGCTGTCCAGTTCCACAAGCGAACGTTTCTCGCGCATGAGCTTCATGAAGTCAGCGGCCTTCAACGGCTCAAGCCCTTGGTACTTGCGCTTGGCGTTGACAGCGGCCTTCATGAAGTTGACCATCGACACGCCGGGGATCTCCACAGGATACTGGAACGACAGGAACAGTCCCTCACGTGCACGATCCTCAGGCTTCATCGCCAAAAGATCCTTGCCGTTGAACGTGGCTGTTCCCTCAGTGACCGTGTAAAGGGGATTGCCCGTCAGCACAGCCGAGAGGGTTGACTTTCCTGAGCCATTGGGGCCCATGATGGCATGGATCTCACCATCATTGACCGTGAGATTGATGCCTTTCAATATTTCCTTGCCTGCAATAGTGGCATGCAGGTTTCTAACCTCTAACATAATGTATGTATAAAAAAACTTGTTTCTGTTTGTTTAACGCTGTCATTCCGACGGCTAATTTCCAAGCATCCCATCCAGCAATCCGCCCCAGTCATCGCTTGTCCAATGGAAGGGGAATGTGACTTTCAGACCGACGGAGAGCACATGGCGGTGCATCTGGCCGTGATAGTCGGAAGTGCGAGAGCTGCCATCCTCGGTGTAGTGGGCGCGGTAGGGCGCATCAATACCGAAGCGGTAGCCGTATTCCAGCTGCAGGGCAACACTCGAGAACAGGTAGATGTCGACCCCCACGATGGGGCCCAAGCTGAACCTCGGGGCCTTGGCCACGCCCTCCGCTACGTAAGAATAGGATGTCTGCGAGAGATTATTGTCTGACCACGACATCTGGGAGGACATCCCAAACGGGCCGCGGTCGGCGCTGAAGGCGTAGAGCACGTCGGCACCCACATAGGGCGCCACCTTCCACCGCGCCGGAGCCGGGTACCAACGGGTGCCTAACATCAGCTGGTCGAGGTCCTGTCCGCCATCTCCCTTGAGGAAATTGAGCTCCTCATGCTCGTATCCCGCCTTCAGGCTGAAACGGCTCTTCGACAGGTAATATTCGGCGTGCACCTTGGTCACCAGGCCCGAGTTGGCCGAGGAGCCCATGCGATAACGGGGCACATCCGCATGGCTCGATGAGGCTGCCGGGATGATGTTGCCTCCCACCTGCGCGTCGATGGCCCACCTGCGCGCGCCCTCATCTCCGTCTTGGGCCGACACGTTGGCACCGACCGACAGCAAGAGCGCGACCAAGAGAAATATCCTGCGTACCATGCTTCGCGTCTTATCCTACGGTTCCTTCGAGCGAAACGCTCAAGAGCTTTTGCGCCTCAACGGCAAACTCCATGGGCAACTTGTTGAGCACGTCCTTGGCATAGCCGTTGACGATGAGCCCGACGGCCTCTTCCGTGGGTATGCCACGCTGGTTGCAATAGAACAACTGATCCTCGGAAATCTTAGAAGTCGTTGCCTCATGCTCCACGATGGCCGTGTCATTGTGGATATCCATGTATGGGAACGTGTGCGCGCCACAATCGGAACCCAGCAACAACGAGTCGCACGAACTGTAGTTGCGGGCATTATCGGCATTGGACGTAGCGCGGACCAGTCCGCGGTAGCTGTTTTGCGAATGACCGGCCGATATGCCTTTGGAGATGATGGTCGACTTGGTGTTCTTTCCCATGTGGATCATCTTCGTGCCCGTGTCAGCCTCCTGGTAATGGTTGGTGACCGCAACCGAATAGAACTCAGCCTGCGAATTGTCACCACGAAGCACACAAGAAGGGTATTTCCAAGTGATGGCCGAGCCCGTCTCGACCTGCGTCCACGACAACTTGGAGTTGACGCCGCGGCAGTCGCCACGCTTGGTCACAAGGTTGAGCACACCTCCCTTTCCGTGCTCATCACCCGGATACCAGTTCTGCACGGTGGAATATTTCACCTCAGCGTTGTTCATCACGACAATCTCCACCACGGCGGCATGCAACTGATTCTCATCGCGCATCGGAGCAGTGCAGCCTTCCAGGTAAGAGACATAGCTGTCGTCGTCGGCAATGATGAGCGTGCGTTCAAACTGCCCCGTGTTGCGTGCGTTGATACGGAAGTAACTGCTGAGCTCCATGGGGCACCGCACGCCCTTGGGTATGTAGACAAAGCTACCGTCGCTGAAGACCGCCGAATTGAGCGCAGCGGAGAAGTTGTCACGATAAGGGACAACCGATCCAAGGTACTGACGCACCAAGTCGGGATGGTCTTTCACCGCCTCGCCTATGCTGGAGAAGATGACACCCTTCTCAGCCAATTGTTTCTTGAACGTGGTTTTCACCGACACCGAGTCCATAATGGCGTCAACGGCGGTTCCGCTCAAGGCCAAACGCTCCTCAAGTGGGATGCCCAACTTGTCGAAAGTCTTCTCAAGCTCAGGGTCGATCTCCTTGTTCTTGGGTTTCTTGGCCAAGGGATCCGCATAATAAGAAATATCCTGAAAATCGATGTGGGGCACATGCACGTGTCCCCACTTGGGTTCGGAGAGCGTCTTCCAAAAGCGATAAGCCTTCAGACGGAAGTCAAGAAGCCAGTCGGGCTCACCCTTCTTCTTGGAGATAAGCCTGACAATGTCCTCATTCAGTCCTTTGGGAATGACATCTGTCTCGACATCCGTGGTGAAGCCAAACTCATACTTCTGGTTGGCCACCTCTTTCACAAACTCATTGTTTGCTTGTATCTTCATATGATGATGAATGGCCTCTTCAAGATATTCCACAGGAAAGAAAGCATCCCGTCTATCACATCCCAGCGTATGACCACCCGCCATTCCCACCCATGTGGGGGCGTGTGTCACCGTCAGGCCTATGTTCGGGCGCATCTTCCCTAAGGAAAGTCTTGGAGAGGCCTTGTGCTATTTGAACTTACAGTTTCTGCTCAACCTCAATCTCAGTGAATGTCTCCAAGACATCACCGGCCTGTATGTCATTGTAGTTGACAAGTGATATGCCACACTCCAAGCCCGTCACGACCTCCTTGACATCGTCCTTGTAACGCTTCAAGGCGGCGATGGGAGCCGTATGTACAACGATGCCATCGCGCACCACACGAGCCTTGTCCTTGCTGTGAACCTTTCCCTCGGTGACGAGACCACCGGCCACGACACCCACCTTGGAAATCTTGTAGACCTGCTTGACCTCCACCTGGGCGGTGACAATCTCCTTCTTCACCTTGTCAAGCATGCCCACCATGGCCGACTTGATATCGTCGATGGCGTCATAGATGACCGAGTAAGTGTTGATCTCCACGCCCTCACGATCCGCAAGTTTGCGGGCGTCAGACGAAGGACGCACCTGGAAGCCCACGATGACAGCGTCGGAAGCGCTGGCGAGCATGACGTCGTTTTCGGAAATCTGGCCGACAGCCTTGCTGATGACATTGACCTGCACCTTCTCCGTAGAAAGCTTGATGAACGAGTCAGACAAAGCCTCGACAGAGCCGTCCACGTCACCCTTGACGATGATGTTGAGCTCGTGGAACTCGCCACGTGCAATGCGGTGCGAGATGTCACCCAGCGTAAGGCGCTTCTGTGTGCGCAGGCCCTGCTCACGCTGGAGCTGCTCACGCTTGTTGGCAATCTCACGAGCCTCCTGCTCAGTGTCAATAACGTGGAAGGCATCGCCTGCGGTAGGCGCACCGTTCAAGCCCAGCACAATGGCAGGCTCGGCAGGCTTCACGTTGTCAATGCGCTGGTTACGCTCATTGAACATGGCCTTGACACGGCCCCAACTGGTACCGGCGAGCACGATGTCACCGATCTTCAGTGTTCCGTTGCTCACGAGCACAGTCGACACATAACCACGCCCCTTGTCGAGCGATGACTCGATAATGGTACCTGTCGCCTTGCGATTGGGATTGGCCTTGAGGTCGAGCATATCGGCCTCCAGGAGCACCTTCTCCATCAAGTCGTCCACACCAACGCCCTTCTTGGCGCTGATCTCCTGGCACTGGTACTTACCACCCCACTCCTCGACGAGCAAGTTCATGTTGGCCAAGTCCTCACGTATGCGGTCGGGGTTAGCTCCCGGCTTGTCTATCTTGTTGATGGCGAACACCATGGGCACGCCCGCAGCCTGGCAGTGGGCGATGGCCTCCTTGGTAGTAGGCATCACAGAGTCATCGGCAGCGATGATGATGATGGCGATATCGGTGACCTGCGCGCCACGGGCACGCATGGCCGTGAACGCCTCGTGACCCGGCGTGTCAAGGAAGGTGACCTTGCGGCCGTTCTTCAGCGTCACGCTGTAGGCACCGATGTGCTGTGTGATTCCGCCAGCCTCACCGGCAATGACATTGGTGTTGCGAATATGGTCGAGCAAAGAAGTCTTACCATGGTCGACATGTCCCATGACTGTCACGATCGGGGCGCGGGGCACGAGATCGCTCTCATCGTCCTCCTCCTCGCTGACAGCCTCCTGCACCTCGGCACTGACATACTCTGTCTGGAAGCCGAACTCATCGGCCACCAGATTGATGGTTTCCGCATCCAGGCGCTGGTTGATGGACGCCATGACACCAATGCTCATCAGCGTGCCGATAACCTGGTTGACCCCTACGTTCATCATCGTGGCCAGCTCTGACACCGTGACAAATTCGGTGAGCTTGAGCACCTTGCTCTCCTTGCGCTCCTGCCTTGCCTCCGCGTCGAGCTTCTCCTGCACGGCCTCACGCTTTTCCTTACGATACTTGGCGCCACGCTTGGTGTTGTTCTGCTTGCTGGTGAGACGAGCCAGCGTCTCCTTGACCTGGCGTGCCACATCCTCCTCGTTCACCTCGAGCGGCTTTTGGTTGCGGTTGTTCTTTTTCTTTCCCTTCTTGTTATTGTTGTTTCCGCCATTGTTGCCGTTTCCGCCATTGTTGCCGTTTCGACTGTTCTGTTGTCCTACGGCATTGATGTCAACACGTTCCTTGTTGATGCGCTGACGCTTCTTGCGGTCGCCCGTGTTGGCACCATTCTGTCCTTTGGCTTCACGCTCCTTGCGACGCTCCTCCTTCGATTTCTTACGGGGGCGAGTGCTTTGGTTGAGAGCCGACAGGTCAATCTTGCCCAAGACATTCACCTTGGGAGCATTGAGGATCTTCTTCTCACTGCTAAGCTGGAAGACCCCCGACTTCTCCTCCGTAGCGGCAGCCTGTGTGGCGGTGTCAGCCAGCTTGGATTGACCAGGCTGCTGAGCCTCCGACTTGGCAGCCACAGGCTGCTTGGCCTCCTTTGACGCCTGGGGAGCCGCGGCCGCTACAGACTTCTTCACCTCTGCCGCCTGAGCAGGAGCAGTTGCAGGCTTCGGCTCGGCAGGCTTGGGCGCGACGGCATCCTTAGCCGTCCCGACGCCTTTGGCGGACTCCACAGGAGCGGTTTGGGCCTTGGCGGCCACTGGCGTTGCCTCCGCCTTTTCAGGCTTCCCGGCAACATTCTTCGCAGGTTTCTGACTGACGGCAGCAGCCTTCACCTCGTGGTTCTTGGCAGGCTCATGAGCAGCAGACTCCACCTTGACCGGGCCCTTGCCCAGGTTGTTAAGGTCAATCTTGCCCAACGGCTTGTATTGCTGGTGGCTTGTACCCTCCAAGACGCTCTTGGTGCGTGCCTCCGCCTTCTTGGAATCGGTCTCGCGCTTCTTTTCCTTGTTTTTGGGGAAAAGTTGTTTGGCGGCCGAGAGCACAGCGGCGTCTTGCTTGAAAGCCTCAACGAGCGCCTTGTACTGCGCATCGTTGAGCTTGAAGCTCACGTCGGCTTTCACCTCGCCCAGATTGCTTTTCTTTTCCAGGAATTCAACTGCCGTTTGAAGTCCTATGTTCAATTCACGTAATGCTTTGTTTAATCTGATGCTCATATAACCTTTCTTAAAGGCGAAAAAGCCAAAGGGCAAAAGGGTAAAACGCCATCCGCTCCATCACCTTACTCTATTGTTTTTGATGTATTCTCTTGTGTCTTCTTGTTTGGAAGCATGGGGAAGGACTTGTGCGTCCATCCCACGCCTTACGTCGATGGTTGTCATCTTTTTGTCGTGGCGTCCCCGAAGGTCCGCCTCCCAGTTACTCAAATTCCTTTCTGAGCACCTCGAGCACGTGGTCGACGGTTTCCTCCTCGAGGTCGGCCTTCTCCACCAACATCTCGCGCGGGGCGTTGAGCACCGCCTTGGCAGTGGTCAGCCCGAGACCCTCGATGGCGTCGATGATCCACTGGTCGATCTCATCATTGAACTGGCTGAGGTAGACATCGTCCTCCTCCGCTCCCGGCTTTCCGTCCACCACACGATAGACATCGATGGTGTATCCGGTGAGCATGGAAGCCAACTTGATGTTCTGTCCGCCACGTCCGATGGCGAGGCTCACCTCGCTGGGATCCAGGTAGACCTCCGCCTTCTTGTTCTCGTCATCAAGATCGATGCTCGACACCTTAGCGGGATTCAAGGCGCGCTGTATGAAGAGCTTCGTGTTGGCCGTCCAGTTGATGACATCGATGTTCTCATTGCAGAGTTCACGCACGATGCCGTGCACACGGCTTCCTCGCACGCCGACGCACGCTCCGACGGGGTCAATGCGGTCATCGTAGCTCTCCACGGCCACCTTGGCACGCTCACCGGGGATGCGAGCCACAGCCTTGATGGCGATCAGCCCATCGGCAATCTCCGGCACCTCCTGCTCCAGCAGGCGCTCCAAGAACTTGCCGCTGGTGCGCGAAAGGATGATCTTGGGGTTATTGTTCTCATTGTCCACACGCTCTATGACGGCCCTCACGGTCTCGCCCTTGCGGTATTGGTCGGCGGGGATCTGCTCGCTCTTGGGGAGGATCAGCTCATTGTTCTCGTCATCGACAAGCAGCACCTCGCGCTTCCACACCTGGTAGACCTCTGCCGAGATGACCTGCCCGACACGATCCTTGTATTTGTTGTAAAGTGCGTCGTGCTCCAGCTCAAGGATCTTGCTGGCCAGCGTCTGGCGCAAGGTCAGGATGGCGCGTCTGCCGAACTTCTCAAAGTCGACCTTTTCCGACACTTCCTCCCCCACCTCATAGTCGGGCTCAATCTTTTGCGCATCGCTCAGGCAGATCTGCTTGTTGTCATCCTCGACCTCACCGTTCTCCACGACCATGCGGTTGCGGTAGATCTCGAAGTCGCCCTTATCGGGATTGACGATCACATCGATGTTCTCATCGCTGCCATATATCTTCGCAAGCACGTTGCGGAAGCTCTCCTCCAATACGCTCACGAGCGTGGTACGGTCGATGTTCTTGGTATCCTTGAACTCACGGAAACTGTCGATCATCGTCAACTGCTCGTCGTCTTTCTTTCTTACAGCCATAGCTTTATTTGAAACTGATTAAGTATTTTGTATATTTCACGTTGTCCATATTGTAGGCGTGGTCCACGTCCATCTTCACGGGGCGCTTCTTTCCTTCCACCTGCACCTTCTCATTGACCGACACCACGAAGTCGCGACCGTCCACGCTCTTGAGCTTTCCAGCCACCTTCTTGCCATCGGCGTCCATCACTTCCACATCCTCACCGATGCAGTTGATGTATTGCTGTTCCACCTTGAACGGCTGTCCCAGTCCTGCCGACCCCACCTCGAGCTCATAGTCTTCCTCGTCACGGCTGAGATGGTCCTCGATGTATTGGCTGAGCTTGGCGCAATCGTCAATCCACACGCCATCGGCATGGTCGATTTCCACGGTGATTTTGTCATCGGGGCTGACGGTAACGTCAACCAAGAAGTAGTCTTTGTCTGCCAACCACTCCTCAACTAAGTTTTTTACGACGTTCTTGTCTATCATAGAATGTTTTGTATAAAATAAAATGAGGAGCTCTCTCGGAGCCCCTCATTCCACTGAACGCTGCAAAATTACAAAAAGTTTTCCATCCGCGCAAGTGTTTTTATTCATTTTTTATTATTAGGGGCCAAACGCCTGGCTCATTCATGAAAACGCCCGGCCCGGGGCGACTGTCCGCGGGACCGTTCCGCCAAGGGCCGATTATTAAAAAAATAAAATTTATACCTCTAATATAAGGTGCAAGCAAAAGTTTTGCTTAATTTTGCCAACCGTTAAAAAACAAAACTGTTAGTATGCAAGATAATTTAGTGATTGTCGAGAGCCCCGCAAAGGCCAAGACCATCGAGAAATTTCTGGGTAAAGATTACAAGGTGATGTCGTCCTACGGACACATCCGCGACTTAAAGAAGAAAGAGCTCAGCATAGACGAGAAGACCCTTCAGCCCACCTACGAGATCCCCGAGGAGAAGCAGAAAGTGGTCGCCGACCTGAAGAAGAACGCGAAGGCTGCAAAGACCGTGTGGCTGGCGTCCGATGAGGACCGCGAGGGAGAGGCCATCAGCTGGCACCTGTGTGAGGTGCTGGGGCTCGACGAGCAGAACACCTCGCGCATCGTGTTCCACGAGATCACCAAGCCCGCCATCATGGAGGCCATCCAGCATCCGCGCCACCTGGACATGAACCTGGTGAACGCGCAGCAGGCCCGCCGCGTGCTCGACCGCCTCGTGGGCTTCAAGGTGTCGCCTGTGCTGTGGCGCAAGGTGAAGCCCGCCCTCTCGGCCGGCCGTGTGCAGAGCGTGGCCGTGAGGCTCATCGTCGACCGTGAGCGAGAGATACAGGCGTTCAAGAGCGAACCGTATTACCGCGTGAACGCAGTGTTCACGCTGACAAACGCCGACGGGACACAGAGCGAGTTGAAGGCAGAGCTCGACCAACGCTTCACCACACACGAGGACGCGCTCATCTTCCTCAAGAAATGCAAGACAGCCATCTTCACCGTCGACAACATCACCAAGAAACCCCTCAAGCGCTCGCCCGCGCCTCCCTTCACCACGTCCACGCTTCAGCAGGAAGCCGCCCGCAAGCTCGGCTTCACCGTGTCGCAGACCATGATGGTAGCCCAGCGCCTCTACGAGAGTGGCCGCATCACCTACATGCGTACTGACAGTGTCAATCTCTCGAGCCTGGCCATCAACGCCTGCAAGGAGGAGATTGTGAAGCTCTATGGCGAGGAATACAGCAAGCCGCGCAACTATCACACCCACTCGAAGGGTGCGCAAGAGGCCCACGAGGCCATACGACCCACGACGATGAGCGCCCCCACCATCACGGGCACCGCCCAGGAGCGCCGTCTCTACGAGCTCATCTGGAAGCGCACGGCCGCCTCGCAGATGGCCGACGCCCAGGTGGAGAAGACCACCGTGACCATCAACATCAGCGGTGACGAGACGCAGTTTGTGGCCAATGGCGAGGTGGTGCGCTTCGACGGTTTCATGAAGGTCTATCACGAGTCGACCGATGAGGAATCGCTGAAGCCCGAGGACGGCAACCTGCTGCCCGCCCTGTCAGCCGGACAGATGCTCGAGCGCAAGGAGATCACCTCCACCGAGCGCTTCTCGCAAGGGCCTGTCAGATACACCGAGGCCAGTCTCGTCCACAAGCTGGAGGAGCTCGGCATCGGCCGCCCGTCAACCTACGCGCCGACCATTTCCACCATCCAGCAGCGCGAGTATGTGCAGAAAGGCGACAAGAAGGGCGTGGAGCGCTCTTACGTCATCGACACGCTCAAGGGCAATATGGTCACGGCCAAGAACAAGAAAGAGATGGCCGGCTCGGAGAAGGGCAAGCTTCTGCCCACCGACATCGGCTTTGTGGTCAATGACTTCCTGCTCCAGAACTTCCCCGACATCATGGACTACAACTTCACCGCCAAGGTGGAGGAGGAGTTCGACCGCATCGCCGAGGGCAAGGAGGAGTGGACCAAGATGATGGTCGACTTCGACAAGAAGTTTGAGCCCAATGTGGAGAAGGTCATGAACGCCCGCTCGGAGCACAAGGCGGGCGAGCGCCAACTGGGCACCGACCCCAAGACGGGCAAGCCCGTGTTTGTGAAGATCGGCCGCTTCGGCCCCGTGGCGCAGATCGGCAGTGCCGAGGACAAGGAGAAGCCGAGCTTCGCCCAGCTGCCCAAGGACAAGAGCATCGAGACCATCACGCTCGACGAGGCGCTGGAGCTCTTCAAGCTTCCACGCCAGGTGGGCGACTACGAGGGCTCGCCCGTGACCATCGGTGCCGGCCGCTTCGGTCCCTACATCCTGCACGACAAGAAGTATGTGTCGCTGCCCCGGACGGAGGATCCGCTCACCGTCACGCTCGAGACTGCCGTCAGCCTGATTGAGCAGAAGCGGCAGGCCGACCGTGAGAAGCACATCAAGCAGTTTGACGAGGACCCCAACCTGGAGCTCATGAAAGGACGCTACGGCCCCTACATCGCCTACGACGGCAAGAACTACCATATCGACAAGAAGCTACAGGAGCAGGCGCTTGCCGGCGAACTGAGCTACGACGAGTGCATGGAGATCGTGAGAAACGCTCCAGAGCCTAAGGCAAGGAGGACACGCAAATGACGCCCGAACGCATCATCCTCATGGGCTACATGGGATCAGGCAAGACCACCGTGGGGCGCGCCCTGGCCAAGGACCTGAACCGACCGTTCTACGACCTCGACTGGTACATCGAGAGCCGGATGCGCAAGACCGTGAAGCAGCTCTTCGACGAACGCGGCGAAGAGGGCTTCCGCGTCATTGAGCGCAACATGCTTCACGAGGTGGCCGAGTTTGAGGGGGTCGTCATCAGTTGCGGGGGCGGCACGCCCTGCTTCTTCGACAACATCAGCTACCTCAACCAGCAGGGCGAGACGGTGTACCTGAAGTGCACACCTGACGTGCTCCACAAGCACCTGAGCATGGGCAAGACCGTGCGCCCCCTGCTCCTGGGCAAGACACCCGAGGAGGTGAGGACCTATATCGGCGAGCAACTGCTCTTGCGCGAGCCGTTCTACAGCCAGGCCAAGCACACCGTCGACGTGAGCTTGATGGACAACTATGAGAAAATCAAAATATCAGTCGCCAAACTAAAAGAAACATTGGGCATCTAATAAATGAAAAAGTGGACTATTGAGGATTCGAAGGAACTCTACAACATCAACGGGTGGGGCACTTCCTACTTTGGCATCAACGAGAAGGGACACGCCTTTGTCACCCCCTGCAAGGACGATACACAGATAGACCTGCGCGACGTCATCGACGAACTGGCGTTGCGCGATGTCACGCCGCCCGTGCTCCTTCGCTTTCCCGACATCCTCGACAATCGCATCGAGAAAATGGCGTCGTGCTACGACAAGGCGCGCAAGGAGTACAACTTCCAAGGAGAGGACTACATCATCTACCCCATCAAGGTCAACCAGATGCAGCCCGTGGTCGACGAGATCATCTCACACGGACGGAAGTTCAACCTCGGTCTGGAGGCAGGCTCCAAGCCTGAGCTCCACGCCGTCATCGCCGTGCAATGCAAGAGCGACTCGCTCATCATCTGCAACGGATACAAGGACGAGAGCTACATCGAGCTGGCCATGCTCGCACAGAAGCTCGGCAAGCGCATCTTCATTGTCGTGGAGAAGCTCAACGAAATCGACATCATCGCCAAGACAGCCAAACGGCTCAAAGTGAAGCCCAACATCGGCATCCGCATCAAGCTGGCAAGTTCGGGATCAGGCAAATGGGCCGAGAGCGGGGGCGACGCCTCCAAGTTCGGCCTGACGCCATCGGAGCTGCTCGAGGCGCTGAGCAAGCTCGACAGCGTGGGGCTGCACGACTGCGTGCGCCTCATCCACTTCCACATCGGGTCGCAGATCACCAAGATACGGCGCATACAGAACGCGCTCACCGAGGCGGGACAGTATTATGCCAACCTCCGTAAGATGGGCTACAACATCGAGTTTGTCGACTGTGGCGGAGGCCTGGGCGTCGACTACGACGGCACCCGGTCGAGCAACTCGGAGAGCTCCGTCAACTACTCCATACAGGAATACATCAACGACTGCGTGTATGCCTTCGTCGACATTGCCGACCGCAACGGCATCCCCCACCCCAACATCATCACCGAGAGCGGCCGCTCGCTGTCGGCCCACCACTCCGTGCTGGTGCTCGACGTGCTGGGAGCGGCTTCGCTGCCCGAGATGCCCGAGGAGTTTGAGGCCAAGTCGACCGACAACCAACTGGTGAAGGACCTCTACGACATCTGGTGCAACATCAATCCCAAGTCCATGCTGGAGGACTGGCACGACGCCGACCAGATACGCGAAGACTGTCTCGACATGTTCGCCCACGGCATGGTAGACCTCAAGACGCGCGCCGAGGTGGAGGCCATGTACTGGAGTGTCTGCCACGAGATCGACTCGATGGCCAAGAGCATGAAGCACGTGCCCGATGAGCTGCGGGGCCTCGACAAGCTCCTGGCCGACAAATATTTCTGCAACTTCTCCCTCTTCCAGAGCCTGCCCGACTGCTGGGGCATCGACCAGCTCTTCCCCATCATGCCCATCGAGCGCCTCAACGAGCGCCCCACGCGCAACTGCACCATACAGGACATCACCTGCGACAGCGACGGTAAGATAGCCAACTTCGCCATCAACGGGTCGCAGTCGAACGTGCTTCCCGTGCACGCCCTGCGCAAGGGCGAGCCTTACTACATAGGCGTGTTTCTCGTGGGGGCTTACCAGGAAATCCTGGGCGACATGCACAATCTCTTCGGCGACACCACGGCGGCTCATATCAGCGTGAAGAACGGCACCTACAGCATCGACCAGATCATCGACGGCGAGACCGTGGAGGAGGTGCTGGAGTATGTCCAGTACAACCCCAAGAAGCTCGTCAGGCAACTGGAGCAGTGGGTGACCAAGAGCGTGAAGCAGGGCAAGTTGTCGCTCGATGAGGGCAAGGAGTTTCTCAGCAACTACCGCTCGGGCCTCTACGGATACACTTACCTGGAATAACCCCAAACACAAGCTAACACATGAAGTCAACAATAACCATCATCAAGGTGGGCGGTGCCATCGTCGAGGACGAGGCACGCCTCAACGATTTGCTCGACCGCTTCGCAGCGGTCGATGGCCCTAAGATACTGGTGCACGGCGGCGGACGCCGCGCCACCAAGGTGGCGGCGGCTCTCGGCATCGAGAGCCGCATGGTCGACGGCCGGCGCATCACCGACGCCGACACGCTCGAGGTGGTGACCATGGTCTACGGTGGCCTGGTCAACAAGGGCCTCGTGGCCCGTCTCCAGGCTCGCGGGGTCAACGCGCTGGGCCTCACGGGGGCGGACGCCGATGTGATACGCAGTCACCGGCGCCCACTGCGAAACGGCATCGACTACGGCTATGTGGGCGACGTGGACCACGTACGGGGCGAACTGTTGCTGTCGCTCATGCAGAAGGGCATCGTGCCCGTCATCGCCCCCCTCACGCACGACGGCATGGGCCACATGCTCAACACCAATGCCGACACCATGGCCTCGGAGACAGCCAAGGCGCTGGCTCCCTTGGCCGACGTGACACTGGTCTACTGCTTTGAGAAGCCGGGCGTGCTCAGCGACCCCGACGACGACAACAGCGTCATACCGGTCATCACGCATGCCGACTTCGACCGCCTCACGGCCGACGGAACCATCTCTGGGGGCATGAAGCCCAAGGTGGAAAACGCACTGGCAGCCGTCAGCGCAGGCGTCGGCCGAGTCATCATCACGCAAGCCTCTGCCATCGGCCAAGAGGGAGGAACCATCATCCTGTAACACCATGCCAAAGATCAGTTTCCAAAACGATATCCTACCGCTCAAGAATCCGCTCTACCGCCTGGCGCTGCGCATCACCCTGCGCAATGCCGAGGCTGAGGATATCGTGCAGGAAACGCTCATCAAGGCTTGGAACATGCGCGACAAGTGGGACACGATCGACAACATCGAGGCGTTCTGCTTCACCATCTGCCGCAACCTCGCACTCGACAGCATCAAACGGCACGACAACCGCAACGAGACGCTCGACAACGCACACACTGACGCTGCCGACACACACGACTCGCCTCTCGACCATGCGGCCAACAGCGACAGGCTGAACATCGTCAAGCGCATCGTGGACAGCCTGCCTGTAAAGCAACGCTCCTGCATCCAGCTGCGCGACTTTGAGGGAAAGACCTACAAGGAGATTGCGGCCATCATCGGCATGACCGAGGAGCAGGTTAAGGTGAACATCTTCAGAGGTCGCCAAGCCATCAAGATCCAATTTCTGAAACTTGACAACTACGGACTGACCAAAACCAGGGAATGACCTCAAGCCTGTCGTCCCACCTGCCCGTGACAAGGAAGCTGGACGGGGTTTCTACGGTTCTTGCCAAGTCACCGTTTTTTCCAAATGGGTCACCTCAATCACCCTTTAGCGCAACACAAAACGCCCTTTAGCGCAAAATTACTCCATGCAAATCACGGCGCGACCGACGAAAAACACGATTTTCGCATTCTATTTCATCGGTCATCCGTGACAAACCATTGCACCAAAAATCATGGCAGTGGGCAAAAAAACAAGGGACCGCATGTCTCTTCATCGAGCTGCGGTCCCTTTCAACGTTAGTATGTTATGAAAAATTTGAGAGAATTGAAACTTCACAGTTTCGTTTTGTTTTACTAAACATGATTTTATAGAGAAAGCATAGAAATTATCTTCACTTGATCACGGTGTTTTCCACCGTAGCGGTCGGTTCGGCCAAGCTACGCTTCATGGTGTCAATCACCGCGCTGTCGCTCATGGCCACCGATGTGCCATGGTTGAGCTCAGGCTTGCTGTAACCATCATAGTTACTGATGGGATCGCTGTCCCGGCGCTCAAACGGCACTTGCATGGCGTTGCCCAAGGTGAGCACGATGGTCACCACGGCAGCGGCCTTGAACAGGGGTTTGAGGCGCTGCGTCATCGTGATGACCTTGGCCTTGACGGGCTCAGCCTCCTCGACCATGGACAGCATCTTCTCATCGAATTCTTTGCCCAGCACATCGCTCACAGGCTCCTTGGCCTCATAGGCGAAGAGCGACTGATAGCGCTTCAGATCGGCGGGCACGTTGTCTTGGCTAAAGAATGCGCGCAAGATGTCTTCCTCCTCGAGGGACGTCTCGCACTTCCAATAGCGATCCAACAACTGATTGATGTACTTGTAATCCATGTTCGTTAATTACCGTTTTCATGAGTACGACGAGTCTCCAGCAAGAAAGTTACAAGCCTCTTTGCTTTTAACATTTATTTAACCAAATTCACGCTTTAGCGGAATAAGCATTTGTTTATAGAGAAATCTAACGATTACTTCAAACTTCTTGCTTGGCCAAACCTGCTCGAGATATATGCAATAATGTATCGCATTCAGAAAGTATTCAAATTTAGCGAACTGTTTATTTTCCATACGGGTCTCAAACGACAAAGCCCCGAGACACTTGCAGTGTGTCTCCGGGGCTTTGCTGTTGTGTGGGTAGTCATCTGTCGTGGGCCCGACGAGGGTCTGCCGGCCCACGAGATCAGTTCTTGGCCTTGTCCTTGGCCGAAGGCTTGAGCAATCGCTGATAGCGCTCCGTGTCGGCCAGGAGGTCGAATGCCGCCTTCACCTGCTTGTCGGTGCGGAGCGTGTTCTGCACTGCTCCACGCTGATAGTAGTAGGCCGCCACAATGTCATTGTTGAGAATCTCACAGATGCTCTCCTTATTATAATCGAGGTCCTTCGACAGGTTGGGCTTCAGCTTGCTGCGCAAGGCCTCAAACTCCGCCTTGGCATCGTCATAGTAACCCTCAAACTTGGCCAGTTTCTCCAGGTCGTCGAGTGTCTTGGCGCTCATGGCGTCATACTTGAAGTGGCTCTTGAGCACCCGCTGCTTGAACTCCTCATAGTCGGCATCAGTCAGCGCAAACTCACTGGCCGGCGCGATGGTGGGATGCTTGGCGATATAGTCCACCTCGAAGTTGTGAACCAGCTCGTCGCTGTCGCGCATGGCCGCCAGGTAGTAAGTGATGTTGGGCAACGAGTCGGGTTTCACCTCCACTTCGGGCTCTATGCCTCCGCCACCCTTCACGAGGCGTCCGGCGGCGGTGCGGTAGGTTCCCGAGAGCGAGTCGGACACGGCCTCGGCGCTACCGCCGTTGGCATGACGGTAGGTGACCTTCTGTATGCATCGTCCGCTGGGGATGTAGTACTTGTTGGTCGTAAGCTTCATCTGCGCGTTGTAGGGCAGGTCGATCATCGTCTGCACCAGTCCCTTGCCATAGGTCTTCGTGCCCATGATGACGGCGCGGTCGAGGTCTTGCAGCGCGCCGCTGGTGATCTCAGAGGCCGATGCCGACTGCCCGTTGACGAGCACCACGACAGGCATCACCGTGTCTACAGGTTCCACGGTGGTCAGGTAGTCGTGGTTCATGCGCTTCACCTTGCCGCGGTTGCTCACCACAAGCTTACCCTTGGGCACAAAGCAGTTGACGATGTCCACGGCCTCCATCTCCGATCCGCCGCCATTGCCCCTGAGGTCGAAGACCAAGCCTTTCATGCCGTTCTTTTTCATCTCGATGATGGCATTGCGCACCTCCTTGCCACAGCCCTCGGTGTAGGAGTAGAGGTTCAGGTAGCCGAAGCCATTGGGTTGTACGCCATAATAGGGTATAGCGGGCATCTGGATGAGACGGCGCGTCACCTTGAACTTCATGTCCTTGCCGGTCGCCGGACGATGAATCTTGAGTTCGAAGGTCGTGCCGCTCTGTCCTCTGAGATGCTCCGACACATAGTCGTTGTTCTTCTTCGTCATGTCCTCGCCATCGATGCTGAGGATGACGTCGCCCTTGCGCAGCCCCACCTCAGCGGCAGGCATGTTCTCGTAAGGCTCGTCGATGCAGACGCGTCCCAACTGGTAATTGTAGCGTATGAGTGCGCCGATGCCCGCATACTTGCCCGTGAGCATCATCTTCAGGTCCTTCTGCTTGTCCTCAGGATAATAGACGGTGTAGGGGTCAAGGCTTCGGAGCATCGAGTTGATGCCGTTGCCCACCACCTCATTGGGGTCGAGGGTGTCAACGTACATCAAGTCAAGGTTCTTGTATATGGCATTCAGTATGCCGAGGTTCTTTGCCACGTCAAAGTTGTGGTCACTGTTTTGCGCCATGGTTCCCATGGCACACAGCCAGAGGCCCACGGCCAAAATCATTCTTCTCATGTTGCTAACGATGTATAATATTTACGTTGCAAAGATACAAACAAAATCAATAGCGACCATCAGGAAAGCCGTTTTTCTCGGCTACGACTTACATTCCCTGCAGTTTTTTCAGTGCCACGACAGCTTGGTTGTAGTCGTTGATGGCTGCTGCGCGCTTGAGTTGCGCGTCGATGTCTTTCTCCAGCGCATCGACATACTCCACGTAACTGATTTCGCCAGCGGCGTAATCGTGAGCGCTCAAGCGGCTTATCTCCGCAGCGTCGGCATTGCCCGACTTGGTGTAATACTCCATGCGTTTCCTCGCCACGAGCATGCTGTTGACAGCCGCCGTATAGGCCTCCTGCTGTTCTTGGGCCTGGCTGTCGAGCTGGAGCTGTGTCATCTCGCGTTCCTTCTTGGCCGCCTTGACCTTCGCCCGCGTGCTGCCGTTGAAGAGTGGCAAGCCCACGCCCACCTCAAAGCCCATGAAGTTGCCGTTGTTCCAGCTGCGGTCCACATGGTAAGGGTTCCAGCCCTTGATAACCATCTGCGTGCGGAGGGCCAGACTGAGCGATGGGGCATAGTCACTCCGGGCAACCTTCACGGCCTGGTCGGCCACAGCCATGCGGGCGCTGGCCAGTTGTCCGCCGGGTGTCTGGGCGTAGCAGAACCCCGCGTCAGCGCCCACGGCAATGGGTGCCAGCGTCGTGTCGGCGGGCAGGATGGTGCCGGTGGCGCCTATCAGACGGGCCAACGTGGCCTGCACATTGGCGCGGTCAGCCTTCGCCATGTCGGTCTCGAGCAGGTTGTCCTGCAGCATGCGGCGAGCCGACAGGCATTCCGACTGGCGCACGTCGCCCGCCTCATAGCGCTTGGCGGCCATGTCGGCATAGTCTTGCAAGAGTGAGTCTTGGCGCTGCAAGATGCGGATGCGCTCATCATGGTAGAGCAACTGGCAGTAGAGCGAGGCCACCTGGCTGCGCACATCGCTGCGCAACACATCGGCTTCGCCCTCAGCCACACGGGTTTCCGCCTTCAACTGATGGCGGCGCGCCACGTAGACCGTGGGAAACTCCATCGACTGCGAAAGGGTCAGCGCATTGTCGGGCGTGGCCCCCGAGGTGGGATCCTGCCCGAAGGTGAGGTCGGTCTTGCCGAGGTCCCACGCCGTGCCCTGCAGGGCCTGCGCACGCTCTATGCCTTTTTGTGCGGCTTGCAGCGACAGGTTGCCTTGGCCGGCGCGGCCCATGCACTGTTGCAGGGTGAGCCGCTCCACAATCTTATCCCTCGCAGGGGGATGGGTGGCCGCAGGTTGCTGGGCCGCCGAGGGGAGCGCAATCATGGAAAAAACAATCAGAGGAAACAATTTCATTTTCATGGTATCTGATGATTATTATAGCGTTATCCAACGGCTGCAAAAGTAGCAATAATCCGTAAAAACACGCATCATTCCGCTATGAAGAATTCGTCATTCACCCTTGGTTTTTGTTTTTGGCACCTACCGCTTCGTGAAGGTCTTGTAGATGGCCGGCAAGACAAACAGGGTGAGCAACGTGGAGGTGATGAGTCCGCCGATGACCACGGTGGCCAACGGCCTTTGCACCTCGGCGCCGTCACCATGGCTCAGGGCCATCGGCAGGAAGCCCATGGAGGCCACGAGGGCCGTGATGAGCACAGGGCGCAAGCGTATCATGCAACTGTCGGTGATGCGGTGCGTGATGTCGGTCACGCCGTCACGTTGCATCTGGTTCATCTGCCCGATGAGCACGATGCCGTTGAGCACCGCCACGCCGAAGAGGGCGATGAAGCCCACGCCCGCCGAGATGCTGAAGTTCATGCCGCGCGCCCACAGAGCCCACACGCCACCGATGGCCGCAAAGGGTATGGCGGAGAAGACAAAGAGTGACTCGCGCAGGCTTTTCAGCGTGGCGTAGAGCAAGAGGAAAATCATCAGCAGGGCCACGGGAATGACTACCGTCAGGCGCCGGGTGGCACTCTGGAGATTCTGGAACTCGCCGCCATAGGTGTAATAATAGCCTTCGGGCAACTGCAACTTATCGCCGAGCACCTTCTGTATGTCGGCCACCGTGGTTTGCACGTCGCGCCCCTTGACGTTAAACCCTACGTAGATGCGCCTTGCACCATTCTCGTGGCTCACCTGGGCCGGTGCCGACACATACCGCACATCGGCCACCTCACGCAGGGGAACGGAAGCGCTTGCCTGGCCGGGCAGCGGGATGTAGAGGTTCTCGATGGACTGTTCGTCGTTGCGCAGGTGCTCATCGAGGCGAAGCACCAAGTCAAACTTGCGCTCGCCCTCAAACACGCAGCCCGCCACGCCACCGGCGAAGGCCGTCTCGAGCACTTGGTTGACATCCTTGACGGAGAGGCCATAGCGCGCCATGCGCTCATGATTGTAGACCACCTGTATCTGGGGCAGTCCCGAGATGTGCTCCGTGAAGACATCGGCAACGCCCGGGACATGCTCGATGAGCTTGCGAATCTTGGCAGCCTGCTGTGTGAGTGTCGTCATGTCGTCGCCAAAGACCTTGATGGCCACATCCTGCTTGACACCGGTCATCAGCTCGTTGTTGCGCATCTGGATGGGTTGCGAGATCTCTGCGTCGATGCCGGGGATGGTGCGCAGCACCTCCTCCATCCGCTCCATGAGCTCAGGAGCGGTGCGCGCCGAGGTCCACTCGGCCTTCGGCTTCAGCGCCACCATGATGTCGGCCCGTTCCACGGGCATGGGGTCTGTCGGGATCTCCGCACTGCCGATGCGGCTCACCACTTGCTTCACCTCGGGGAAGCGGGCACGAAGCAACTTCTCGGCCTGCGTCGTGGTGGCCACCATCTGTGAGAGGGAGGTGCCCTGCGCCATGCTCATCTCCACGGCGAAGTCACCCTCCTCCAGGTTGGGGATGAACTCGCCTCCCAGATACTTGAACCCGACCACGCTGACGCAGAACAGGGCCACGGTGGCGGTGATGATGTCCTTGTTTTGTCGCAAGGCGCGGCGGAGCAAGGGCGCATACCACTGTTGCAACTTGCGCATGATACGGTCGGCTATGTTCTCGCGGGTCTTCAGCCTGCGGTCGAGCACCAAGCTGCTGACCATCGGCACATAGGTGAGCGACAACAGGAACGCGCCCAGGATGGCAAAGAACACCGTGAGCGCCATGGGACGGAACATCTTGCCCTCAATGCCTGTAAGGGTCAGCAGGGGAATGTAGACGATCATGATCATGATCTCGCCATAGGAGGCGCTTCGCCGAATCATGGAGGCGGAGGCAAAGACCTCATCGTCCATCTGCTGTCGGGTCAAGACCTTCTGCCCGGCATACTTGTCAGACAACAGCGAAGTGCCGTGGATGTGGGTCACCACGGCCTCGACGATAATCACTGCACCATCGACAATCATGCCAAAGTCGATGGCACCGAGGCTCATCAGGTTGCCGTCGACGCCGAAGGTCTTCATCATGCCGAAGGCAAAGAGCATGCTCAGCGGGATGACGCTGGCCACCACAAGGCCCGACCGCCAGGAGCCCAAGAAGAGGAGCAACACGAAGATGACGATGACGCCGCCCTCGACAAGGTTGCGGGCGATGGTGCCTTCCACACGGTCGACCAGGTTGGTGCGGTCGATGAAGGGTTCCACCACCACCCCTTCGGGCAGCGACTTCTGTATGTCGGCCATGCGCTGCTTGACGCGCCGGCTCACCTCCTGGAAGTTCTCGCCCTTGAGCATGATGGCGATACCACACACCACCTCGCCCTCGCCATTGCGCGTGACGGCCCCGAAACGCGTGGCATGCCCCCGTTGCACCGTGGCCACATCGCCGATGCGCACGGGATGGCCGTCTGTCGTCTTGATGGCGATGGCGGCAATGTCTGCCATGGTCTTGACAACGCCGATACCACGGATGTAATATTGGTTGGCATCTTGCTCGATGTAACTGCCGCCCGTGTTGGCGTTGTTGTCTTGCAAGGCCTGGTAGATGTCGGCCAAGGTGACACCGGTGGCGTTGAGGCGCTCGGCATCGATGGCCACCTCGTATTGCTTCACATAGCCGCCCCAACCGCTCACCTCGGCCACGCCGGGCGTCCCGGCCAGTTGTTTGCGGATGATCCAGTCTTGGTAGGTACGCAGCTGGGTGAGGTCATACTTCTTCTCATATCCTTTCTTGGCGCGTACCGTGTAGTGGTAGATCTCACCGAGGGCGGTGGCGATGGGTCCCATCTCCGTGGACGTGTTTTGCGGCAGGTCCTTGGTCACGTCGGCCAGCACCTCGCTGACCTGCGAGCGCGCCCAATAGATGTCAGCGTCGTCGTCAAACACCAGTGTGATGACACTCAGCCCGCTACGCGAGATGCTGCGGCGCTCCTTCAGCTTCGGCACGTTGGCCAGCGACATCTCTATGGGGGTGGTGATGTATTGCTCCACCTCCTGAGCCCCCAACGAAGGAGCCTGGGTGATGACCTGCACCTGATTGTCGGTGATGTCGGGTGTGGCATCAAAAGGGAGATGCACGAGCGACCATGCGCCCCATGCCACAAGCATCACGGTGAGCACGCCCACCACCAGCTTGTGCCTAATCGAATATTCTATGAGTTTCTGAAACATAACCTGTCGTTGCTATGGATGGGTTCTGTCAATTAGCTTTTTGATTGTGTAACTCTTTATGGGGCATTAATGTTCGCCATGCTCGCCTGTCATGGAGGCGAGGTAATAAGCATTGTCAGTGACAATCTCTTGTCCCTTGCGAATGTGCTCACACAGCTCCACCTGCGTGTTACCGTTCATCGAGGAGCCCGTGGTCACCTCATGGCGCGAGAAGCTGTAGCCACCCGAGCGCTTGCCATTGAGGGCAAAGATGTAACTCTTGCCGTCGGCCCTGACAATGGCCGTGCTTGGCAACGTCTCTGCCTCACGGCATCCGACGACAATCACCCCGTTGACATACATGCCATCGACCAGCGAGAGGCGGGCGGTGTCATGGAGACGGACATGCACAGCCACCGTCTTGGCACCCGTGCTGAAGTAGCGGTTGATGCCATAGACGGTGCCGATGACGCGCTTGCCCGGCTGGTTGGTGACAGAGAGCCGGACCGACTGTCCCACTTTCACCTTGTCGAGATCTTTCTCGAAGACATTGACGTCGCACTCCAAGGCGTCATTGTTGCGCACTCGCATCAAGGGAGCCTGCATGTCGACATAACTCCCCAGCGAGGCGCTGATGCCACTCACCGTGCCGCTGATGGGCGCATGGACGGGAAACGTGGTGACGAAACGGCCTTGGGCCACACGTGCCGGTGAGACACCCACTTGCTGCAACTGACGGGCCAAGCCCGCCAGATTGGCCTGCGCGACACGGCACTCCTTCTCCGCCTGCTGCAAGTTGCGCTCCACGCCTGCCCCCGTCTTGCGCAGCTTCCGCTGGCGCTCCATGTCGAGCCGGGCAAACTGCGCCTGGCGCGAGGCAGAGTAGTACTCACGCTGCATGGCCACGATGTCGGTGTTCTCCACCAGGGCCACCACCTGTCCCCTGCGCACGGCCTGTCCGTCGGCCACAAGGATGCGCTTGACCACACCGCCCATGAGCGACGTGACATCACCCATGGCCTGTGGACGGAGCGTCAACTGCCCGTTGACAGGTATGGAGGTATCCATGGGCTGGCGCGACACCCGTCCCAGGCGGATGTCGGCCACCTTCATCTGTTGTAAGGTGACACCGATATTGTCCACATCGACGTGCTCTTCCTCCTCGTGAGAATGAGCCTCAGCAGGTGTGTGGGAAAACATCGAAAAACCCAGGATGGCTATGGCCGTAATGACCACAATGATCAATAAACGTTTCGTCATGGTTCCAATTTGCTGTTCTGCGGCAAAGATAGGAATAAGCAAATGCAACCCGGTTGCAAGCTTGCCTCATGGCAAACTTTGCAACCGGGTTGCACAAACGTGCAAGTCTCCCCACTGCGACGGGACCTCCCAAAACACAGAAAGCCCCGAGCGTCCGCTTGTGACGTTCGGGGCTTTCGCCTGTGGGCAAGCCTCGGCCTACCCTATGGTTGACACGGCCACGGCAGTGCCGTGTGGATGATGCCATCCGTGTCGCGAAGATGATTACTTCAGCACCTTATAGGTCTTGCCACCTTCCTTGACGATGTAGACCTGTCCGGCCTTCATGTCGTTGACACGCTGCCCGCCGAGGTTGTACACCTGACGGCCACCGTTGCTGGCCTCCACCGAGGAGATGCCTGCGGCTGTCACGTTGAACGTGCTGGTGATCTGCTTCTTCAGGTCATCAGAGAAGACCTTGATGGTGGCAATGGTCTCATCCTTGTCGTTCTTGTCATAAGACACGACACTGAAGGCGCCCTTGCCCTTGACCTCGGGCTTCACCTGGCCGTCCTCCAAAGTGACATTGGTGAGTTCAGCATCGTAGATGAGCTCGAAGTCGTCAATCAGGATCTCGTCACCGTCACTGCCCTCACCCGGATCGGCATTGGTGGAGATGGTCACGAGGATGTACTTGCCGTTCACATTGTCATCCACATAGGTGAAGGGGATGACGATGCGCTTCCACTCGCCGTTCGTCGTTGCGATGGTGTTATCCTGCGCCTTGGCCATGACATTGGTGTAAGTCTTGTCCTGCGGATCCTGGAAGTAGGTGCCGTCGGTGATGTAAGCGCTCACCGTGGCATAGGGGTGAGCAGCGTTGGCCTTACCCTGCGAGAACTTCACCCACACGGCGAGTGAGTCGGGACGACCCTCCATGTTGATGTAGAATGGGTTGCCATTGCCGTCGAGCTCTGTCTTGCTGGCGTCGAGCTCCGCGTGGTTAGAGGGGTCCTTGGCCTTGTAGGAGCCAGCGTTCATGCGGCCTGTCGTGACCGTTCCGTTGGCGATGATGCCGATGATGCTGGTGGCCTTCAGGCTAAGGCTCTTGCTGCCGGCTGACCCGGGACGCACGTCGTCAGAGACAAACGTGTGCGCCATGCCAGAGACCATGCTTGCCCAAGCGCCGCCTGCGTTGGCGAAAGAGTGCCAGCGCAAGGGCTCGTAGATGTCACCGCTGTACTTGCGGAAGTCTTCGAAGCCGCTGTTGGGTATCTGATAGCCCGAGCCAAACGTCACGTCGATGTTCTGATTGAGCGCAGCCATGAAAATCTTGATGCTGGCATAAGCGTGGCCACCGGCCAACTTGGCCACAAAGTTGATGGGCACATTCTGCAACATGGGACCATACCACATCTCCACACCAGGAACATTACCTGCTGAAATCAGGATATCGCGAGAGCACTCCAGCAGCGTGTCGTTACCCACGACCATGGGCTGAAGACCATCGATGACGATGTTGCCGATAGGCATAGTCGTCTGGGCCGTCTGCAAGATGAAGTTGTTCAACGAAAACGTCAAAAGGCCGTCGTCGCCCTTTGACACTTGCACGGTGGCGTGCTGTTCACTGACTGAGCCGTTCACCGAAACCGTGAGGCTGTCAGTATAGTCGGCGGCCATGCTGGCAACAGCTGCCATGGCCATCACTACGAAAGTAAAAATTTTCTTCATAAATGTTTGTTATCTGTTTCTTTATCCTCAATATTCTTTTCCTATGCCTATCTTCCTGCCTTCCTGGCCAACATCGTTCAGCCGCCGTGCGTTCCCGTCAGATCCTTGTAGCTATCTTCAAGCAACTTTTCAGGCATATCCCCTCACTTGGCCTGCTTCTCTTTCTTGGCTTTTTTGGCCTTCTTGGAAGCTTTCCACACCAAGCCCACCTGTCCGTAGATGGGATAGAGCGTCTGGTCGAGCACATGGAAGGAACTCTTGTGTATGCCACTCAAGCCCCAGTTGATTTCACCATAGACACCCCAGTTGCGCCAGAAGATCCAGTCGGCTCCCACGCCCACGCCCCACTGGAAGCGGCGCATGTCGTCAGAGAAGTTGTAATAGCCCATAGTGCCGGGCTTGTCGCCGATGATCACCTTGGCTCCCGTGGGATCTCCCTGTCTGAGATAGCCATCATGGGCGTAACCGGAGAAGCCCTTGGAGGTGAGCACCGAGACGTAAGGGCCGAAGCGAAGGTCTACGTTGTGTGCCAGCTTCAGCGATGCCTGAACAGGCAGGGTGAACATCCACTGGCGCACATTGGTTGTCACAGACCCCGTGAACATGCCGTCGAGCGTCTGGTCTCCCTGCACCATCACCTCGTGATAGTTTTTCACCTCAGCGTCTTCCTTCATGCCCTTGGCCTCAAAGCGCAAGCCGACAAACACACCCCAATGGTCATCGATCGGTCTCGTGGCATCGATGCCCAAGCTCCAGTTGGCCTTCAGCGAGTAACTGTTGAGCTTACGTATGCTGGCGGGCATGGGCAGGGGTGCCGTTCCGCCAATGTTGTAGCCTCGCCGGGTCTTGATGACCACGCCTTTCATGAAGTTGTCGGCGGAAGCCTGGAGGGTTGTCGCCGCAAGGGCTATGAGGAAGAATGTCTTTTTGATCATGGGTGATAATGTGTGGTGATGATGGTGATGTGTGGCTGGGGAGAATCGTGAAGGAGCGCCTCACCCTACTCTTCCTTCTCGCAGACGACGCTCACCTTGTCGATGCAAAGCTGACTGCCGATGGCTCCTTGGAAATGGTTGCCGTCTACCGATGAGGAGAAGACGATGGCGAGGTTGTACCCTCGGCTGAGGAGAACATCCGGGTCGACGTCACCCGTGTAGTCGAACGTCACGTCGAAGAGTGTCCACTCTGTGGTGGGCTTCACATAAGCCACCTGCGCGATGGCCACGATGTTGGGATTGGTTTTCGTGTCTTCGCCATGCAGCATCACCTGGCGCGTCTCGGTCTTTCCGTCGGCGGTGGTCACTGTCTCTGCGTTACGGTAGAACACGGCATAGATGTCGGCGGCGTCCGTCTTGCCTTCCACCGGCTTGGCGTCCTTGTCCTGGTAGACCTTGCCCGGCGTATATTTGTAATAGCCCTGCAGCTTCAAGGGCTTACGGTCGAAGGGTATGCCCATGCAGGTGGCCTTCATGGCATCGGTCAACGCGCTGCCGACATCAAACCTTCCGAGGAAGAAGTTGCCGGCCGCAAGGCGCATGTTGGCCATCACGCCAAAGGGTCCCGTGCTCAGTGTGGTGAGCCTCACGCCATAGCCGTCATAGCCGTCGGCCAAAGGTACGGACGGATACTGGTCGGCGGGCGAGTTGCCCATGCTCATGCGGTAGCCGGCATTGCCTGTGGCCCAGTTGTTGCCAAAGGTGCCATCGGCCAACTCGTCGTGCCAGATATAGTACTTGTGCTCACGCGCTTCCAACTCGAAATTCTCGAAATCATAGTGCACGGTGTCTTGCACGGTGCGTGCCGTGGGCACCAAACTGACGTTATAGGTTCTCGACCATTGGCCGTCCTGCGAACCGATGACATAGCGCCAGCGGACCGCACCCGTGGCCTCGTCACCGACCTTGGCCGCACTCTTGACGCTGGCACCCTCGGTGAGCACCAGTTGCGGTTCCAGACTTGACAGGTCAACGGCAGGTTCGCGCCTGACGTTGAAGACGATGTCGTTGTCGTCAGACATCACCGTCTGCAGCGTGTCTCCCAACTGGTAGAACGTGCCCAACGGCTCATCAAGATGGAAATACACAGCCTCTATGTCACATTCTGCGTTCAGCGGCTCGTCCTTGAAACAGGAGGTGAACATGGCACAAGCTGCCATGCAAGGCAGCAATGGTCGAATCTTCATAAACAATCTTTTCTTACCCGGCCTGACCAAAAGGTCAGACACTAACAAAGTGCAAAGTTACATCATTTCAAATTACCCACAAAGAAAGAATGGGGCAAAAAGTGTTTTCATAGCACTAAAATGATGGAATTTTCAAATATTTAAGGTTGTAAATCAACTACTTTCACCTAAAATACGTACTTTTGCAACTAACAAACCATTCGAAGCACAAACAAACATGAAGATTGCATTGATCGGCTACGGAAAGATGGGGCACATGATAGAGCAAATCGCCATCGCCCGCGGCCATGAGATTGTCTGCAAGATTGACGTGGACAACCAAGACGACTTTGATAGCCCGGCCTTCGCCTCAGCCGACGTGGCCATAGAGTTCACCAACCCCACAGCGGCCTACGGCAACTATCTGCGCGCCTTCAAGCACAACGTGAAGGTGGTGAGCGGCTCCACCGGCTGGATGACCGACCACAAGGCCGATGTGGAAGCGCTCACCAAGGATGGCAAGCAGACGCTCTTCTGGGCTTCCAACTTCTCGATTGGCGTGGCCATCTTCGCCGCCGTCAACAAGTACCTGGCCAAGATCATGAACCAGTTCACGCAGTATGACGTGGAGATGGAGGAGACCCACCATATCCACAAGCTCGACGCACCGTCAGGAACGGCCATCACCCTGGCCGAGGACATCCTCGGACAGCTCGACCGCAAGACCTCGTGGAGGAAGGGCACCACCACCTGGGACGACGGGCACGTGGACGGCTCGGCCGACCACAAGGCCGACGAACTGCTGGTGAACAGCGTGCGCCACGACGAGGTGCCGGGCATACACACCATCACCTACAACAGCGAGGCCGACCAGATCAGCATCACCCACAGCGCCCACTCGCGCCAGGGATTCGCCTTAGGTGCCGTGCTCGCCGCCGAATACACCGCCAACCACACGGGCCTGCTGACCACCAGCGACCTCTTCAGCACGCTCATCCCTTGACCCCCCGACTGCCATGATAGACAAGGAAAAAGCCAATTTGAACATGAAGAAGCAATGGGCGAAGTTTGCCATTGTGATCATCCTCTATGCCCTGTGCATCGCGTGGATACAGCCTCGCTCCATCGTGGGCTGGCTGCTGACGCTCATCGGCGCCGGGCTGCTCTTCGATGTCTACATCACGAAGCGCATACGCTGGCAGTGGTGGAAAGACTCGGAGGGGCCTGTGCGCTTTATCATGAGTTGGGTGGACGCCCTGGTGTTCTCGCTGGTGGCCGTCTACTTCGTCAACCTCTTCCTCTTCCAAAACTACGTCATTCCCTCCAGCTCGCTTGAGAAGTCGCTGCTCACGGGCGACTACCTCTTCGTGTCGAAGGCAAGCTACGGGCCCCGCATCCCCGAGACGCCACTCACCATGCCGCTCACACAGCACACCCTGCCGCTCATCCAGGCCAAGAGCTACCTGGAATGGCCCCACTGGGACTACCGTCGCATGAAGGGATTGGGCAAGGTGCAGCTCAACGACATCGTGGTGTTCAACTATCCGGCCGGCGACACCATCGTCACCGCTCCGGCCTACCAGTCGTACGACTACTACGGCATGGTCTACAGCATCGGGCAGCAGATCTACCAGGAGAACTTCCCCAACCCCGTGGACCCCGCCACACTCAACCGCCAGCAGCAAGCCGACTACTTCAAGCTGCTCTACGCCTTGGGCCGCAACTACATCGCCAACAATCCCAACACCTATGGCTCGATAGCCTCCAGGCCCACCGACCGCACAGAGAACTACGTGAAGCGCTGCGTGGGCCTGCCTGGACAGACGCTGCAGATCAAGAACCGCATCGTCTATCTCGACGGCAAGCCCAACAAGGAGCCCGACAACGTGCAGTACACCTACTACGTGAAGCTCAAGGCCGACCTGCCCGAAGACCTCATGCACGACCTGGGCATCAGCATGGAAGACCTGACGAGCCTCAACCAGAATGGCTACATGCCGCTCACCAAGCGCGCCATGAAAGCGCTGAAAGCCCGCAAGGATCTCGTGGCCAGCATCCGCCTGAACACCGACCAGTATGTGGGCGACCTGTATCCGCTCAATGCCGTGACGGGCTGGACACGCGACAACTACGGTCCCATCTGGATACCGGAGAAAGGAAAGTCGATACGCCTGACGATGGACAACATCGCCATCTACGAGCGTCCCATCCGCATCTACGAGGGCAACGACCTCCAGGTGAAGAACGGGCGCATCTACATCAACGGCAAACAAGCCAATAGCTACACATTCAAGATGGGCTACTACTGGATGATGGGTGACAACCGACACAACTCGGCCGACTCACGCTACTGGGGCTTCGTGCCCGAGAGTTGCATCGTGGGTAAGCCCATCTTCATCTGGTGGAGCTCCGACCCCGACCGCAAGGGCTTGGCCGGCATACGCTGGAACAGGCTCTTCCGATGGGTTGACAACATCAAATGAGGCAGACAGCCAAGTTTCTCTTAGCCCTGGGCGTGTTTGTGGCCATCTTCCTGGCCGTGCGCGCCTTCGCATTCGCCATCTACACCGTGCCCACGGATGTCACACCGACTCTCGTCAAGGGCGACCGCGTGGTGGTGAACAAGGTGACCCATGCCACGTTTCGCCGGGGCGACCTCATGGTCTTCCGCCAGCCCGAGCGGCTGGTGGGCGCCGTGCTGGCCGTCCCGGGCGACACGATCCACGTGGGGCGCACCAACTACCGCATACCCTACCACTGTTGCCGACGGTGTGCCTGCGCCGACTGCAAGCTCTATCTCGTCGACACGGGGCGTTCCCGCACGCTGGTCCACTTGCACCAGGTGGAGGGAAAAGCCACAAGACTCTATCACCTGCCATGGTAAACCCATCCGCACACATGACTACAGGCACCTCTGTAGCGATCCTGTCATCCACTTATTTCGGTCCGGTGCAGTGGTACCAGAAGCTCAACCGCTATGGCCTCTGCCTGCTGGAACGCCACGACCACTTCGTGAAACAGACCTACCGCAACCGTTGCCTCATCGCCACGACGGCTGGCACCCAGGCGCTCACGGTGCCCACCGAGCACGGCGAGAGCACCAAATGCAGCATGGCCGACATGCGCGTCAGCGACCATGGCAACTGGCGCCACCTACACTGGAACGCCTTGCTCTCGGCCTACGGCGAGAGTCCTTTTTTCGAATACTATGCCGATGACCTGCGCCCGTTCTTCGAACAGCGGTGGGAAAGCCTGTTTGACTTCAACCTGGCCATCACACACAAACTGTGCGAACTGCTTGACATACGCCCCAACCTGCAGCTGACCGACCACTATGCCGATGCCAGCGAGCTGGGTGCAGATGACTTCCGTGATGCCATCCGCCCCAAGAAGCCGCTGCCCGACCCGAGCTTTGAGCCCACACCCTATTATCAAGTGTATCAGCAGAAGCATGGTTTCCAACCCAACCTTTCCATCCTTGACCTGTTGTTCAACGAGGGAAACGAGGCCATCTTCTACCTGTGACATTGGCCATAGGCTGCCATCGCCATCTTCCACACCGTTCCGTTCACGGCATCACAGGCACCCATCCATCGTGCTGACCCATGCAAAAAGCCCTTGGGGACAAGTCTGCGACAGGTGTCTGCGGCTTGTTCCGCAGCGGGCACGACTTGTCACCAAGGGCTTGGCGACGACACGATTGTGAACTTAATGGGATGACGCGGAACGGTAAGTCACAGGAGTGACATCATCGTTCTTCAACACGTCATAGATGCCTTGCGGGGTGGTCTTCACCGGTCCGCGCATGAAGATAGTGGCGTTGTAGCTCTTCATGAACTGGTGGTGGAAGTCGGGATCCTCCTGCGGCAGTTCGAAAGCTTTCGAGGGTTGCCCGTTCTTGTCGATGTGTGCGATGAAGGGGCGCGTGTAGACACCGTCGTCACGGCGGCTGGAGAAGATGATCCAGCGCCCGTTTGACGACCATTCGTGATAGCTCTCCGAGTTGTTGGAGTTGGCGGCCGTGAGCGGATAGCTCCGCAGGGTCTTGAGGTCAGTCATCCAGAGGTCGGCATCGCGATGCCACACATGGAAGCAGCCCCAGCCACCCAGGCTGTAGAGCAGGAAGCGCCCGTCGGGCGACACGCGGGGGAAAGTGGCACTCTTGCCCATGCCTGCGGCGTCGAAGACCATCTCGCGGGGGCCAAACGTGCGCGTCTTCTCATCGAACGGCAGACGGTAAAGGCTGTACTTGATCTCCTTGGCGCGGGAGATGGCCTCCATGCCATGCTCCACGGTGTCGCGATACTCGAAGTGTGCGCTGGCATAATAGAGATACTTGCCGTCGGGCGACCAACAGGGGAACACCTCAAACTCGGTGGAATCGTTGAGAATGGTCTGCACCTCGTTCTTGTCGGGATCGAAGAGGATGAGGTCACTCTGGGAGTCGAGCACCTCTATCTTGTCAATGTCGCGCGTGTGGAAGCTCTGCATGGTCTGGTCGGTCGAATAGGCCAGGAGCTTCAGCGTGGGGTGCCATGCGGGATAGACACCGGCCGAGAGGATGCTGTCGTTCTTCATGTTGACCTTCTGCATCTTGCCGTCATACTCGATGACGGTGCCGCCATGGTGCTGGCGGGCGTGAAACTGGTATCTGTCGGGATTGTAGTTCTGCACATTGTGGCAGTTGATGCACTGTCCGTCGCTGTCGTTGGCCGCCAGCATGTTGTTGTAGATGACGGTCTCGTCATAGTTTTCCAGGCACCGCTGATTGATGGTCAGCTCCTCGTAGGTGACGTAGGAGGGTGCGATCAGTCGGTAAGAGATGTAAGGGTCGATGCTATCTGGGCTGACCGTGATGGTGAAGGGCTTGTAGTGGGTCCACTGTCCCTGCTGGCGGGCATAGACGTCCACGCGGATGTCGTGTCCCTTGGCGGCCGCCGTCAGCGCCTTCCACTCGTCGATGTCAGGCTGTGCCTTGACACCTCCGCACACAATCTCCTGGCCAGCGTAGCTGTATCGCGTCACCACATCCTCAGCCGGTGTGGTGAGCTCCATCGTCAGGGGAGCGATGTTGACCGGTACGGTGACATGGGTGTAGTCAGGATAGACAGCCGGCAGCTTGGGTGTCTCACCATACTGCGCGGGCACCTCGACGCGGCCGCAGCCCGCGAGGCAGAGCGACAAAAGGAGTAACAGTCCGAGGGCGGCCCGCTTGCTGGCGGCCGCTTGCTGGGTGTATGATGTCTTTCTGGATTTCATTTCTTCAGTGTTGTTGTTCATGAATCATGTAGTGTTGGTTGGGGTCTCGCCGGGCGTCAATAGCTCTTGAGCCCCCGGATCAGGAAGTACTCATAGTAGAACGTGCCGCCAAAGCGGGGATAGAGCAAGGGCTTCATCTGCTCCTCGGTCATGCCCTGCAACTGCTGTGCGGCAGCCATGAAGTCGTTGTAGTTCTGCTTGACCTCCTCATCGAATGGCATGTGGCTGATGTCCACGTTGCTCTCCAGGTGGCCATAGAGGTAGGCTGCCTCCTGATAGTGGATGGGCATGCGCTTCCCGGGATGCAGCCGGGCATACTGGGCAAACTGGGTCCAGAAGACGGGGATCTGCTTCGACTGCAGGGCGGCTTGCAGGCAAGCCTCCTGGTAGACGGGGTCGTTGGAGGTCTCGTTGGCAAAGCTCTTGAGCAGGTAGAGTTCCACGAGCGTGTTGTCGGAGGTCAGCGCATCGCGTCCGTTCAGGAAGTGAAGGATGGGCTTCATCTCCGGGTCGCGCTTGATGAGGGCGCGGTTGGTGAGGTAAGGCTCATAGTGCTCCGCATAGTCCTTGTAGTATTTGGTGTCCTTGAGGATATCGATATATTTCTTGGCCACCTTCATCTCTCCATTGAGAATGGCGCACTTGAGCATGTACTTCAGGTAGTCGACGCGCCAGCCAAACTCCACGCCGTCCTCCAGGCACCAGCGGTAGCAGAAGTTGAGCTTGCCGTAGTGGTAGTAGATGAGCTTGCCGCCCGTCTGTGTAAGTCTGACCATGAAGGGTGCGTTGCAAGTGGCATCGCCATTCTTGTAGTGATAGAGGTTGTCGCCCGCCGTGCCCAGGCGGAAAAGCGCCAGGTTCTTCAGCATCCACATCATGCGCGTGGGTTCCTCGTCTTCGTCGAGCGTCTGGTAGGTCTGCAGCACACCGTCCCAGTTGAGGTTCTCCACCTCGTGGGTCATGATGAGCTCGCGGCGGAAGTTCTTGTCCTTGTACCAGCCTGTCCATGCGCCCGCCACGAGTACGATGACGACCAACACACTGGCCATGACGGCATAGCGCCGCCGGAGGGTGGCAGGCCAGGCGCCATAAGCCAGGGCAAAGAGGGCAAGCGAAGCCGTGAGCAATGCGAAGGGAAGATAATAGACCGGAAACTCGCCATAGAAGCAATAGACGGGCAACGCCGTGGAATAGATGCCGGCCTCAGGGGTCTGGCAATAGACGTAGCGGTAGCAGATAAGGGGTATGAAGACGATGGCAACGAGGGCCACGAGAGTGGCAACAACCTTGCCTGCCAGCCCGTCGCGCACCCCATGGCCCTGTCGCCAAGCCATGAGGGCCATCAGGCCTGCGGCCATCAGACCATAATAGCCCAGCAGGGGATAGGCCACAGCCGTGGCGACAAGCAGATAGAGGTTGCGCAACTGCCAGCGCGCGGGGATGAGCCGATAGAGCCACACCAGGGCCACTGCGGCCGTGGTGCCTATCGTGGCCACAAAGAAATGTCCGCGCAGCTTGAGGTAGAATATCCAATATCCCAAGTCGACGTCAGTGATGAGCAGCATCACCACGGGCACCAACAGGACCACGGAAGCGTAGGCCGGGATGCGGAAGGTGCGCTTGACCAGCCACATCAGCAACAGCCACCACAGGCTGAGCAGCGCGACGCCCATCCAGGGATAATAGAAATACTGGGTGAAGTAGGTTCCGAGCCATGTGAGGAAACCTCCCGACACAACCAGTTGCTGCTGGAAGAACAAGGGTGTGTAGAGGAAGAGGTTGAGTTCTTGCACACGATAGAGGAAGTCGGAATCATAAGCCAGGAGGGCTACCGCCATGGCAATGAGGGCCACGACGGGAATGAGATAGCTCGAGAGGGAACCCCAGAAGGTTGACTTGCGAGCCGACGAGACTTCACCTTGAGGGGCATGATGGGAAGGTGAACTGGCAGGCTGGCGGGTGCCCGCTTCATGGGCCTGAGCCTCGGTTTCGTTTGTTTGTCTGTTTACATTCATTTCATAAAGGTCGTTAGGACTACGCAAAAGTAATAAATTAATGTGAAAAGCCTATGTTTTTTGTGGGAAAACATGGACCCACAGGGTAAGTTTGCTGATTTTGCGGCCATCGGGCGCCCAACCACACACATGTGCAAAAAGGCACTCTTGACCAGGCCAGACCGCTTGGCAACACCGCTCGTAACACCTTATAATATATATAGGGCGCGCATGATGACTTTCTCCGCGAAAGATGGCATGAGTACGCATTGTCATGATTTTTGGTGCAAAAGTTTGTCACGGATGACAGATGAAATAGAATGCGAAAATCGCGTTTTTTGTCCGTCGCGCAGAGATTTGCATGGGGTAATTTTGCGATAAAGGGTGTTTTATGTTGCGATATACCCTTTATCGCGATGCGATTAAGCGTTAATCGCGTCATGATAAAGGGTATATTGCAACGCGATAAAGGGTATTCTTTGATGAAAAGTATTTACTTTTTAGATCGAATAAAATCCTAAATTTTATAAATACCTAACTATCAAGTAATTACGAAAAGTGCCGAAAATTCGCGTATTTCGGCCAAAATATTTCTTCGTCGAAAATCATCGCTGTTTTTTTATATACATTGTCCGCTTTCTTCTGAGTTTCAGGTTTTCCCATCCATCATCGATGGCTTGGCGCGAAGATGGGCGGACACATGCCAAAACAAAAGCCTGGCCGCACAAGACGCGCGGCCAGGCTTGATGACTTTATGCGATGGGCTCCCCGGTGGGGCTCCCGTCGCCAGACGAGCGCTTACTCAGCAGTCTCGTTGTTCTCCTGGTGGTTGTTGTGGCGAGGCTGACGCTCACGTCCGCCACGGTCATCGCGACGGGGACGGCGGTCGCCACGGGGACGGCGCTCACGCTCTACATAGCCCTCGGGCTTCTCCACGAGCACGCGGTGAGAGAGCTTGTACTTACCCGTCTTCGGATCGATCTCGAGGAGCTTCACCTGGATGTGGTCACCCTCCTTGATGCCAGCCTCCTCAACGGTCTCGAGGCGCTTCCAGGCTATCTCAGAGATGTGCAGCAGACCTTCCTTGCCAGGCATGATCTCCACAAAGCAACCGTAAGGCATGATGCTCTTGACGATGCCGTCGTAGACCTCACCCACCTCGGGAATGGCCACGATGGCGCGGATCTTCTGGATGGCAGCGTCGATCGACTCCTTGTTGGGTGCGCTCACCTGCACATGGCCTACGCCGTCGGCCTCATCGATGGTGATGGTCGAGCCAGTGTCTTCCTGCATCTGCTGGATGATCTTTCCGCCCGGGCCAATCACGGCTCCGATGAACTCCTTGGGGATGTCGAAGGCCTCAATGCGGGGAACCTGAGGCTTCAGCTCAGCGCGAGGCTCAGAGATGGTCTTCATCATCTCGTTCATGATGTGCTCGCGGCCAGCCTTGGCCTGCATCAGCGCACGCTCAATGACCTCAAACGACAAGCCGTCGCACTTGATATCCATCTGTGTGGCGGTGAGGCCGTTCTTCGTGCCCGTGGTCTTGAAGTCCATGTCGCCGAGGTGGTCCTCGTCACCAAGGATATCAGAGAGGATGGCAAACTTGTCCTCACCGGGGTTGTGGATGAGACCCATGGCGATGCCGGCCACAGGATTCTTGATGGGCACACCGGCGTCCATCAGGGCGAGTGTGCCGCCACAGACGCTGGCCATCGAAGATGAGCCGTTAGACTCGAGGATGTCGCTCACCACACGCACCGTGTAGGGATAGTTCTCAGGAATCTGTCCCTTCAGCGCACGCCATGCGAGATGGCCGTGGCCGATCTCACGGCGGCCCGGGCCACGCTGGCTCTTGGCCTCACCCGTAGAGAAGGGAGGGAAGTTGTAGTGGAGCAGGAAGCGCTGGTAGGCGCGCGTCACGGCACCGTCGACAAGCTTCTCGTCGAGCTTGGTGCCCAGCGTCACCGTGGCGAGAGACATGGTCTCACCACGCTGGAAGATGGCTGATCCGTGAGGCATGGGCAGCGGAGACACCTCGCACCAGATGGGGCGCACCTCGTCGGTCTTACGACCGTCCATGCGCAAGCCCTCGTCGAGGATGCAGCGGCGCATGGCGTCGCGCATCGTGTCGCCCCAGTAGCGGCCGGCCTCGGCGTGCTTCTCCTCGAGCTCTTCCTCGGAGAGGTCGGTGTGGGCGGCGTCATACTTCTCAAGGAAGTCGGCGATGGTCTTGTCGAAAGCGTCGTTGCGCTCCTGCTTCGGCAGCGTCTGGTGGATGATGTCGTAGGCGGGCTGGTAGAGCTCAGCGTGGATCTGCTTGCGCAGGTCCTCATCGTTGATCTCGTCGTTGTACTCGCGCTTGACATCGGTGCCCAGCTCCTTGGCCAGCTCGTCCTGCAGGTCGCACATCGGCTTGATAGCCTCCTGGGCTGCCTTCAGGGCGCCGATCAGGTCTTGCTCTGACACCTCACTCATCTCACCCTCAACCATCATCAGGTTGTCCTTGGTGCAACCGACCATGATGTCCAGGTCGGCATCCTTCATCTGCTCGAACGTCGGGTCAATGACATACTCGCCGTTGATGCGTGCCACACGACACTCGGAGATGGTGTGCTCAAAAGGTATGGTGGAGCAGGCCATGGCAGCGGAAGCCGCAAAGCCAGCGAGCGCATCGGGCTGATCCTTGCCGTCGCTCGAGAGCAACCAGATCTGCACGAAGACCTCACAGTGGAAATCAGAGGGGAACAAGGGGCGCAGGGCGCGGTCTACAAGACGGGAAACAAGGATTTCCTCGTCGCTGGCTTTACTCTCACGCTTGGTAAAGCCGCCAGGGAAACGGCCTGTGGCATAATACTTTTCCCTGTAGTCTACTGTCACCGGCATGAAATCGGTGCCGGGAACTGCTTCTTTGGCTGCCGTGACGGTGGCGAGCAGCACGGTGTTGTTCATGCGGAGAACAACCGATCCGTCGGCTTGCTTGGCAACCTTTCCGGTCTCAATCGAGATGGTCCTTCCATCTGGCAATTGAACGGTCTTTGTAATTACGTTCATCGAAAAATTAAAAAAATCTTATTGTTTTGACTAACATCTAAAAATATCTGTGGGCAAAGATACCTATTAAAAATGAAAAAGACAAAGGTTTCTTGACAAAAAAACAACCGAGGAGAAGTTTTTTGTTCTTTTAAGATATTTATTCGGAAAAACTTTTGCCACCATCTAATCTTTTTCTTACTTTTGCTCCGAGTAACTACTATCTAACATAAACAAGCTTATGAGAAAAATTTACAAGCATCTACTGATTGGATTGCTTCTCTGCTCTGCCACGGTTTCACGGGCAGCGACGATGAGTTTCACAACCAGCAAGGCGGTGGGCGAGACCTTTGCCATCGCCATGAACCCAGGAGTGGCGGTCACGGTCACCTGGGCGGACGGGTCGCAGGAGAGCTTCGTCAGTGATGGCACACTGCAAACGCTGACCTTGGCCTCACAAAAGTTCACCTTAGACACCGACGCGGCCGTCTCCTCGCTCTATGTGGCTGACAACAAAATCGAAGCCATGGACTTGACGGGCATCGCCAACTCACTCAAGAAGCTGTATTGCGGCAACAACGAGTTGTCCACGCTCAACTTGAGCAACTTCAAGAACCTAAACGAGGTGGACCTGCAGGGCAACAACCTGACCATGCTGAAGGTCTATGGGCCGGAGAGCGTCAATGGCGCAAGCAACCAGCTGACGATGTTCGCCGTATCGCAGTTCGCACGCGTGAAGCAGCTCTTCCTGGCCGACAACCAGCTGAAAGGATTGGGCACAACGCAGATGACTTCGCTCGAGAACCTCTTTGTACAGCGCAACGCAATCAAGTCGCTCAAGCTCAACAAGTGTCCCTCGCTGAAGATTGCATCACTCGCCGACAACGGGACGACTACCCTTGACGTAACAGGCAACAGCCAGCTGCAAGAACTCTGGGCGGGTGGCAACGCCATCAGCAAGCTCGACATCACGTCGTGCGGCCAGTTGGAGACACTCATCGCACCCGGCAGCCAAATGACGACCGTGCTCTGGGACGAGGCGTGCAAGAAGACGCTGACCTACCTGGACCTGCGCGACAACAACCTGTACTTCAATTCCTTCCCCACCGTGAGCAACAACAAGGTGCTCACCACGGCACTGCTCGCACCGCAGAACCCTTATCCACTGGTCGAAGAGGGATACGTCTACGCCAACGTGGAGAACAACTGGAGCTCGGCCAAGCTGCAGCCCATGGCCACCAACGGATGGGGTGGCGCCTCCAACCCCCTGCTGACCATCACCGACAGCGAGGGCAACACGCTCAAGCAAGGCAGTGACGCCGCATCAAGCGACTACTACAACCACTTGCGCCGCATCACCTTCTGGGATTCGACCATCGGGAAGACGGTGACCATCAGCGCCACATCCAACTATTACCCCGACATCACGCTGACCACCACACCGTTTGTCGTGACCACGCCCACAGGCATCAAGGACGCCACCCTCGACAACAACGGCAAGAGCACCGAGGTCTACTACAACCTCAACGGACAGCGCGTGGACAAGCCCACACACGGCATCTATATCGCCAACGGCAAGAAAGTCATCATCCGATAAACTGAAACCATCATGAACAAACATAAGATATTTGCTACCGCAGCGGCCGCCCTGCTCTCTCTGACAGCCTCTGCGCAGACCCGACTGGACAACACCACGACGGCGCCCAAGATCATCATACCGGGCGACACCATCACCTTGGGCTACAACAGCGACTTCGCCGTGGTGCCCATCAACGCCACTTGCGACTACACCCCCAGCACGCCTGAGTCATGGGTGAAGCTGCAAAAGGATACCAACGGCAACCTGGCCATGTTCTCCGAGTTCAACGTGAGCGGTGTGAGCCGCTACGCCACCGTGACGCTGACCAGCGCCGACGGCAACTACACCAAGACGCTTGTCGTAGACCAGCTGCCCAACACGATGGAAGGCGCCACGTCGAAAAGCAACGACAAGAAGGTCACCATCAAGGGTGCCCTGTCAAACCAGGCCATGAGCGGATACGGCATCGAAAACACATACGACGGCTCAACCAGCACCTACTACCACTCGCCATGGGGTGGCACGTCCACCACGTTCCCCGTGGTGCTCACCTACTACCTGCGCACTCCCAACCACCTGAACTACGCTGTCTACACGCCGCGCCAAGACGGCAACTGGAACGGCAACTGGGGCAATGTGGACGTGGAGTACCAGCTGGCCGACAGCTCATGGGTCACCCTGAGAAGCATCGATTTCGGACAGAGCAGCACCGACACGCAAATCAAGTTTGGCGAGGAGGGCATCGAGAATGTATGCGCCGTGCGCTACACCATCCACGATGGATACAGCGGCTTCGCCAGCTGTGCCGAGATGTCATTCTATGAGCGTGACTCCACGACTTCCAAGTTCCTACACCAGTATTTCGCAGACGACCTCTGCACCACCTTGCAACCCGGCATCACCAAGGCTGAAGCCGTGAAAATCAAGGACCCGTTCGTCAAGAGACTGGTCTACTCGCTCCTCGACGGCAACTACTCCACCAAGTATCGCGTGGGAGAGTTCAAGGCTTACAAGCCTTACACCAACCTGCAGCAAGAGCTCAAGACATCCCACACGTACTGCAACCACGAGAACCCGACCGGCATCTTCGTGGAAAACGGTGAGCGCATCGCCGTCATCGTCGAGGGCATCGGCGATTACTCGGTTGGCATGAAGATCCGAAACTTCGGACCGACCGTCTTCGCCGAGAGCAACTATACCCTGTCCAACGGTGTGAACATCATCACAGCCAGCAACAAGGGTAACATCTACGTGAATTATTACACCAACGACTATGCCAAGGCACCCAAGGTGAAGATCCACTTCGCCATGTGCACAGAGAACGGATACTTCGACCTCAACAAGGGCATGACCAACGACGACTGGACGGAGCTCCTGGCCAACGCCAAGGGTGACTGCATGGATATCCTCGGCAGCAAGTGCCAAGTCAACTTCCCGGTCGACGCCTTCAAGAAGAACTGCAAGGATGTCCTGTGGCTCATCAACACCTACGACAGCATCGTATCGTCGGAGCACGTCATGATGGGCCTCTACAAGTACAACCGCATCTACGGCAACCACCAGACCGTCATCTGCGTAGCCAAGTCGGGCGGCCTCTATCATGCCAACAACGATGGCATGTGCGTGCCTCTCAACGCTGTCGACCAGCCCACATCATCCAACCCGTCCTACTTCGACTACTGGGGAGCCGGACATGAGCTGGGACACAACAACCAGACCGACGGCGTGCTCTGGATCGGACTCACCGAGGTGACCAACAACCTGCTGGCTGCCTTCGCGCAAGACCGAGTGGAGCCCAGCGGATTCCACCGCATGGAGAACGAGGGCAACGGTGACAAGGACTACAACTTCGTCAACTACATCATCAAGCCCAACCTCATCAAGCCGAACAGCACGTTCCACCAGGCTTACGACGTATGGACATCGATGATTGCCTTCTGGGGCATCCACTGCTACACCTACGCTGCCGGTGTCGACTCGCTGGCCTACCCGAAGGTGTTCGAGAAGATGCGCACCATGACCCTCCCGCAGAAGAACAACGGCATCGGACAAAACGCTGACTACACGGCCGACGGTGAGCAACAGCTCAACTTCGTGAAGCAGGTTTGCGACATGACGCAGATTGACTTCACCGACTACTTCCACCTCTGCGGCATGATGATGCCTCACAACTCCGTCATCGGCGACTACGCCAACCGACGCTTGCTCATCACCCAAGACATGGTGGATGAGCTCCAGGCTTATATCGACAGCAAACACTACGTGAAGGCTCCTGCCGGACTGTATCTCATCAACATCTACAACACCGACGCCTTCCGCAACAAGGCCACCGTGCCCGAGGGCATCGCCGTGGGAACAGGATGCGCTGTCTCGGGCGGCAAGATCACCATCCAGCACGCCTCATGGCCCAACGCCATCGGATTCAAGGCCTATGACGCCGAAGGCAACCTGGTCGAGATCTACAGCTATGGATATGGCTACCAGGGCAGCACCGGCAACTATCGCCCCAGCTACACTCGCGCCACACTGGCCAACAACGTGGCCTACATCAACGCCGTGAGCTACGACGGCACTGAGACACGCTGCTACAAGAAATAATCCTTCCGGATTGGCCCAATAGACAAGGGGAGGCTTTGCACAACATGGCAAAGCCTCCCCTTATTGTTGGCAGCCGTTCTTTGTGGGACACGGCGTCAACGCTTGCGCTGGCTGTTGGTTACAATCCAGGCGCTCGCCAGCACCAGCACCAGAGCCATGGGCTTCTCCCAGGTCAGCGCGTCCTGGCCGATGAGGATGGCCACAAACGAAGCCACGATGGGCTGCAGGTTGGTGTAGACCGACACGGTGGTGGTCTTCAGATAGCGCAAGGCGAACGGAATGGCAAAGTAACCGGCCACCGTGGCAAACACCACGATGAACGCCATCTCCAACGCGCCGCTCCATGCCCACGGGGCCGAGTAGAGCCGCGCCGCCTGCAGGTCGCCCCAAGAGAAGGGCAGCACCGCGATGGTGGAGACCAGGAACACCCACTTCATCTGGGTCACAGCAGTGTACTTGACCGACACACGCCGCGTGATGATGAGGTAGACGGCCCACGTGAGCAACGACAGCACCGCCAGCCCGATGCCAAGCAAGTCGTTCGTGCCGGCTCCGCCCTGCCAGCCCACGAGCGCCATGAGCAACGCACCGGCCACGCCGACCACCACGCCCAAGGCTCCACGCACCGTGATGCGCTCACCGATGAACAGCGCAGCGCACACCATGGTCGCCACAGGGGTCAGCGTGGCGATGACGCTGAAATAGACAGGGGTCGTGAACTGAAGCGACCACGCCGTGAGCGTCTGCGACACCACAAAGCCCAGCAGACCACCGCCCATGATGACCAGCAGGTCACGCCAGGGCACCCGCTCGCGCGGCATGAAGAACGAGATGATCCAGAAGATGGCGGCCGCGCCCATGCAACGGGTGGCCATATAGGCCATGGGCGACAACCAGTCGGTGAGCAGCAACTTGGTCACGGGAACGCCGAGACCGAAAATCACATTGGCCAACAGCACTGCCGAATGGCCTTCTATCTTATGTCTTTCCATAACGGATGCAAAGGTAACGCTTTCTCAATAATTACAGCTGGGTTCTATTGAAATCGGCTTTGACGGATGTGAATTCCCGCAAACTTCTGCCATTAGCGAACACTTGCGAACCGAAATGGCGATTTGCACACGATTGCAAACCATTTTTCTTGTTTCATTGGCTTGATTGCGCTATCTTTGCCGATGTAAAACCCAAACAGCAATCAGCCATGACCTGTCACAACATCCTGCTCTTCGCACCCTTCACCACCCGCGAGTGGTTTCTCATGGGCATCTTCCTGGTGACCTACGCCACCCTCTTGGTGGTGGCTGTGCAAAACAGCCGACGCAAGATGCAAATCCTGAAGGAACGGCTCGACAAGGCACGGCAAATGCAAGCCGACCAGCAAGCCACCAACCAGCAGAGCCTGGAGGCGGGGCACAAACGTGTGGCCGAGCTGCAGGAGCTCATCCGCAAGCTCGATGACGAGAACGACATGCTGCGACTCGAACTTGAGGAAAAGGAGGCACGGCTTGACTATAATAATAAGGTGGCGGCCATCGAAAAGGAGAAGCGTACCCGAGCAGACCACATCATCTTCTCCTCACCTGTCTACATCCGGTTGCAAGACCTGCTCGACAGGGGAGAGAGCATGGGCAACGAGGAGCAGTCGCAACTTGACAAGGTCATCAACTCCGTGTACACAGGGTTCACCTCGCAACTGTTCAGCCTCTACCGCATGACCTCACAGGAGTATGCCGTATGCCTGCTCATCAAGGCACGCTTCGCACCAAAGGACATCGCCACACTGACCGCACACAGCAAGGAGAGCGTGGCCAGCACACGCAGCCGCCTGTTTCACAAGGTATTCCAACGCAAAGGATCGACCAAAGAGTGGGACGACTTCGTGCTGTCCATCTGAAGCTTCCACATCCGCACTGCACACCGGAACCAAACAAATCATCCATTCATCATAAACCTCTTTTATCATGTTAGACTACATCTCATCCAACCTTTGGCAACTATGGACGGTCATCGCCGTCGTTTGCCTCATCATGGAGCTTGTCTCCGGAGGTTTCTTCATCATCTGCTTCTCTGTAGGAGCGGTGGCCGCAGCCGTCACCACATTGGCAGGAGGACTGGGCTGGCAAGTGTTCGCCTTCGTGGTGTTCTCAGCACTCAGCATCTTCCTCGTGCGCCCCTTCGCGCTCAAGTATTTGCACGATGACAAGCCAGCGCCCGTAAGCAACGCCGACGCCATCATCGGCCGCGTGGGACGCGTCAGCGAGACCATCGTGGCCGGACACTTCGGCCGCGTGGCCATCGATGGCGACGACTGGAAAGCGCAAGCTTCAACCGTACACCAGGACATCCCTGTCGGCGCCCTCGTCAAAGTCACGGGGCGCGAGAGCATCATCATCGACGTGGTAAAGGCAACGGCAGAGCCGGCCATAGCCAACATGGGCACAGCAGCCCCCCGCACACAACCACAAGCCTACCATTCATAAGCCAACCAACATTTACAAACCCTTAACTCATACCTACCATGACTTACGTACTCATCGCACTCGTGGTGTGCGTGTTGATCTTCGCCAAGATGGCACTGGTCATCATACCACAGTCGGAAACAAAGATTGTCGAGCGTCTCGGACGCTACTATGCCACCCTCAACCCTGGCATCAATGTCATCATCCCCTTCATCGACCGAGCCAAGGAGATTGTCACCATGGCCAACGGCCGCTATCTCTACACCAGCCGTATCGACCTCCGCGAGCAAGTCTTCGACTTCGCACGGCAGAACGTCATCACCAAGGACAACATCCAGATGGAAATCAACGCGCTGCTCTACTTCCAGATTGTCGATCCCTTCAAGGCCGTCTACGAAATCAACAACCTGCCCAACGCCATTGAGAAACTGACGCAGACCACCCTGCGTAACATCATCGGTGACATGGAACTCGACCAGACGCTCACCTCGCGCGATGTCATCAACACCAAGCTGCGCGGCGTGCTCGACGACGCCACCAACAAGTGGGGCATCAAGGTCAACCGAGTGGAGCTGCAAGACATCATACCACCCACAAGCGTGTTGCAGGCCATGGAAAAGCAGATGCAGGCCGAGCGCGACAAGCGTGCCACAATCCTCAACTCCGAGGGTACGAAGCAAGCACAAATCCTGCAGTCTGAGGGTGAGAAGCAAGCCAAGATCAACCGCGCCGAAGCAGAGAAGCAACAGGCTATCCTCATGGCAGAGGGTGAGGCGCAGGCACGCATCCGCAAGGCCGAGGCCGAAGCGCAAGCCATCGACCGCATCACCGAGGCTGTGGGCAAGAGTAGCAACCCCGCCAACTACCTGCTGGCCCAAAACTACATCAAGATGATGCAGGAGCTGGCCACTGGCGACAAGACGAAGACCGTCTTCCTGCCCTACGAGGCCACTAACCTCCTGGGAAGTCTGGGCGGCATCAAGGAACTCTTCAAGCAGTAATCAGCATATCTCACCAAGCAACGGGCGCAAGCTTTGGGAACATTTACCCAGGCCTTGCGCCCGTTTTTCTTTTTAACCCAAGAAGCAAATTATTAATATTAGTTTACAAAGTAACAGATCATAACTTTCCAGCCCTAAGAAACAAGGCATTTCTTACAATATGAAACCTTATAGCAATTACAAATTCTTACTTTGTTGTTGTTTTTATATAGAAGAAAAGATAGTTGGTTAGCATATCGGCAGAAAAACCGTAACTTTGCAAGCATATTGATAGGAAAAGTTATTGTTTTACTGATTAATTGTTAAGATTATGGGGAAAGGATTGTATAATGCCGCCTACGAGCACGACGCTTGTGGCGTGGGCATGGTCGTGAACATCCACGGCAACAAGAGCCACGATCTCGTCGACAACGCACTGAAAGTGCTGGAGAACCTGCGCCATCGTGGCGCCGAGGGTGCCGACGGCAAGACGGGCGATGGTGCGGGCATCTTGTTGCAGATACCACACGAGTTCATCCTGTTGCAGGGCATCCCTGTTCCCGAGAAGGGTAAGTACGGCACGGGCCTTGTCTTCCTTCCCAAGGACAGTGCCTGCCAGCAGCTGATCTTGTCTATCATGATTGAAGAAATCGAGCGCGAAGGATTGAGCCTCACTCACCTGCGCACGGTGCCCACCAACCCGGGATGCCTCGGCGAAGCCGCTCTCACCACAGAGCCTGACATCAAGCAGGTGTTCATCACGGGCGTGACCGACGACAAGGTCCCGACTTTTGAGCGCACCTTGTACATCGTACGCAAAAAGATTGAGAACCGTGTGGCCCAGTTGGGTGCGCAACACCCAGAGTTGCCCGTCAGCGATTTCTACATCTGCTCACTCTCCAGCAAGAGCATTGTCTACAAAGGCATGCTCTCCAGCCTGCAACTGCGTCAGTACTACCCCGACCTGACCAACAACTACTTCACGAGCGGCTTGGCCATTGTCCATAGCCGTTTCTCCACCAATACCTTCCCCACATGGAGCCTGGCACAACCCTTCCGCATGGTGGCCCACAATGGCGAGATCAACACCATCCGTGGCAACCGTGGCTGGATGAAGGCGCGCGAGTCGGTGCTGTCGAGCGATGCCCTGGGCGACATCCGCGACATCACACCTATCGTGCAACCGGGCATGAGCGACTCCGCCAGTCTTGACAACGTGTTCGAGTTCTTCGTCATGAGCGGCCTGTCGCTCCCCCACGCCATGTCGATCATGATCCCAGAGAGCTTCAACGACAAAAACCCCATATCCGAAGACCTGAAGGCCTTCTACGAATACCACTCCATCCTGATGGAGCCGTGGGACGGCCCGGCAGCCCTGCTCTTCTCCGATGGACGCTTCGCCGGCGGCATGCTCGACCGCAATGGCCTGCGCCCGGCACGCTACACCATCACCAAGAACGACACCATGGTGGTGGCCTCCGAAGTCGGCGTCATGGACTTCGACCCGACGGAGATAGCCGAGAAGGGCCGTCTCCAACCTGGTAAGATTCTGCTCATTGACACACAAGAGGGAAAGATCTATTACGACGGCGAGATACGCGAGCGCTTGGCGGCCGAGCATCCTTACCGCCAATGGCTCAACACCAACCGCATCCAGCTGGAGAAGATACGCAGCGGACGCAAGGTGAGCAACGCCGTCAGCGACCTCCAAAGCAAGTGTGTGGAGTTTGGCTTTGGCCGCGAAGACATCGAGGACACCATCGTGCCCATGGCTGTCAAGGGCCAGGAGCCCACAGCGTCGATGGGCAATGACACGCCGCTCGCCGTGCTGAGCGACCGCCCGCAAATCTTCTTCAACTATTTCCGCCAGCAGTTTGCGCAGGTAACCAACCCTGCCATCGACTCCATCCGCGAAAACCTCGTGATGAGTCTCACCGAGTACATCGGCCGCGTGGGTACGGGCATCCTCAACCCCAACGAGTCAAACTGCAAGATGGTGCGTCTGCCCCACCCCATCCTCACCAACACGCAGCTCGACATCCTCTGCAACATCCGTTACAAGGGCTTCAACACCATCAAGTTGCCCATCCTCTTTGAGGCACGGCAGGGCGAAGCGGGCTTGCGCGATGCTCTCGACCGCTTGTGCCATGATGCCGAGAAGAGCGTCGACGAAGGCTACAACTACATCATCCTCAGCGACCGCGATGTCGATGAGACCCATGTCGCCATACCATCCCTGCTGGCCGTGAGTGCCGTCCACCACTACCTCATCTCGGTGGGCAAGCGCGTGCAGACAGCCCTGATTGTCGAGTCGGGCGAGATCCGGGAGGTGATGCACGCCGCCCTGCTCCTGGGCTATGGCGCCTCGGCCCTCTGCCCCTACATGACCTACGCCATCCTCGACGACCTCGTCAAGCAGCGCAAGATACAGGAAGACTACCCCACCGCCGAAGCCAATTACATCAAGGCCGTCAAGAAAGGCCTGTTCAAGATCATGGCCAAGATGGGCATCTCAACCATCCGCAGCTACCGCGGCGCCAAGATTTTCGAGGCCATCGGCTTGTCGGAGTCGCTGCTGAAGACCTATTTCGGCACCGACCACAGTTCCATCGGAGGTGTCGGCCTGAAGACCATCGCCCACGACGCCATTGCCCTTCACGACGAGGCGTTCCGCGTGGAGAAGGCCAGCCACAGCGAGTCGTACGTGGAGAAGCCCCTGCCCACGCTCGGCCAGTTCCACTGGCGGCGCGACGGCATACGCCACGCCTGGAACCCCGACACCATCGCCACATTGCAGTTGGCCACCCGCCGCGGCGACTACCAACTGTTCAAGAAATACACCCACATGGCCGATGAGAAAGACGAGCCCATCTTCATCCGCGACTTCTTCGACTTCAAGCGAGCCGCAGGCGGTCCCATTGACCTGGCCGAAGTGGAGCCCGTGGAGTCCATCGTCAAGCATTTCGTGACGGGAGCCATGTCGTTTGGCGCCTTGAGCAAGGAGGCCCACGAGGCCCTTGCACTGGCCATGAACAAGCTCGGCGCGCGCTCCAACACCGGCGAGGGCGGCGAGGACGAGGAGCGTTTCCATTCCTCCGTCGATGGCATCTCGCTCTCCAGCAAGACCAAGCAGGTGGCCTCAGGCCGCTTTGGCGTCACCACCGAGTACCTGGTCAACGCCGAGGAGATACAAATCAAGGTGGCCCAGGGTGCCAAGCCTGGTGAGGGCGGACAGCTCCCCGGCTTCAAGGTCAACGAGATCATCGCCAAGACCCGTCACTCCATTCCGGGCATCTCGCTCATCTCGCCACCGCCTCATCACGACATCTACTCCATCGAGGACCTGAAGCAACTGATCTTCGACCTGAAGAATGTCAACCCGCGCGCCGCCATCTCCGTCAAGCTGGTGGCCGAGAGCGGCGTCGGAACGATTGCCGCCGGCGTGGTGAAGGCCAAGGCCGACCTCATCGTCATCTCCGGCGCGGAGGGTGGCACGGGCGCCAGCCCGGCGTCAAGCATGCGCTTTGCCGGCATCTCTCCTGAAATCGGATTGGCCGAAACCCAACAGACCCTGGTCAAGAACGGACTGCGCTCGCTCGTCCGCCTGCAAGTGGACGGCCAGCTCAAGACCGGACGCGACGTCATCATGACAGCGTTGCTCGGAGCCGAGGAGTTCGGCTTTGGCACCGCAGCGCTCATCACCTTAGGCTGTGTCATGATGCGCAAGTGCTCGCAGAACACCTGCCCCATGGGCGTGGCCACGCAGGACCCGAAGCTCCGCGCCCACTTCATGGGCAACTACCACCATGTCGTCAACTTCTTCACGTTCCTCGCCGAGGAAGTGCGTGAGTATCTGGCACAGATGGGTTACCGTCGTCTCAACGACATCATCGGCCACACCGAGCTCATCGTGCGCAAGCCGCTGGCCGCCAAGCCCGCATCGACTTTGGCGAAAGACAAGGACGAGGCCACAGCGGTCACTCGCAAGTGGAACGCGCTCGACTTCTCCAACCTGCTCCACCAGGAGCACGGCGACACATCATACTACTGCACCAAGAGCCAGGAGCACGACCTCGAAGGTGTGCTCGACGAGCAGATGATCAAGGCTGCCGCCAACACCATCGAGACCGGTGGCGAGATTGATCTCGACTATAGCATCCGCAACACCAACCGCGCCGTAGGTGCCATGCTGTCGGGTTACATGGAGTTGCAACGCGCCGAGAAGATAGAAAAGGAGATGCACGCCACGGGCGACGATGCCGACACCGTGGCCAAGCGGCTGGCGCAAGCCCGTGCCGCACAGATCAACGTGAAGTTCAAGGGCTCGGCCGGACAGAGTTTCGGCGCATTCCTCGTCAACGGTGTGGACTTCAAGCTCGAGGGCGACACCAACGACTATTTCGCCAAGGGCCTCTCAGGCGGACGCGTGTCCATCCTGCCGCCCATCCGCTCCAACTTCGCAGCCGAAGACAACATCATCGCCGGCAACACCGGCCTCTATGGAGCCACCAGCGGCGAGCTCTATGTCAACGGAAAGGTGGGTGAGCGATTTGGTGTCAGAAACTCGGGTGCCATAGCCGTCATCGAGGGCGCGGGCGACCACTGTTGCGAGTACATGACCGGCGGACGCGTGGTGGTGCTCGGCGAGACGGGCCGCAACTTCGCAGCCGGCATGAGCGGCGGCGTGGCCTACGTGTGGGACAAGAACCACAACTTCGACTACTTCTGCAACATGGACATGGTGGAGATCAACCTGGTGGAGGAGAGCAGCTACCGCAAGGAACTGCATGAGCTGATCCGCCAGCACTACCTCTACACGGGCTCCAAGCTGGCCCGCACCATGCTCGACGATTGGAACCGATACATCGAGGACTTCATCCAAGTGGTCCCGATCGAGTACAAGCGAGTGCTGCAAGAGGAGCAAGTACGCAAGTTGCAGCAGAAGATCGCCGACATGCAGAGAGATTATTAACAACGTGTAACACAGCAATAAGCATCATCATATATCATGGGAAATCCAAGAGCTTTTCTGACTATAGACCGTAAAGAGGCTGGTTACCGGCCCATACACGACAGAATACACGACTACGGAGAGGTGGAGCAAACGCTCAACTCACACGACCGCCAGCTGCAGGCGAGCCGCTGCATGGATTGCGGCGTGCCCTTCTGCCACAGCGCTTGCCCCTTGGGCAACAAACCACCCGAGTGGAACGACGCCCTCTACAAAGGCGACTGGAAGTTGGCCTACGAGTTGCTCAACGCCACCAACGACTTCCCCGAGTTCACAGGGCGCATCTGCCCGGCCCTCTGCGAGAAGGCCTGCGTGCTCAACCTCATCGAGCACCAGCCCACCACCAACCGCGAGGACGAGGCAGCCATCACCGAGCATGCCTGGGAGGAAGACTACATCCGCCCTGTCACACCGGAGCGCAACGGCAAGAAGGTGGCCGTCGTGGGAGCCGGCCCTGCAGGTCTTGTGGCAGCCAACAGGCTCAACCACATGGGCTACAAGGTGACGGTCTACGATGCCCGCGAGAACGCCGGCGGCCTGCTCCGCTACGGCATCCCCAACTTCAAGCTCAACAAGGAGGTCATCGACCGCCGCCTGGCCATGCTCCAGCAGGAAGGCATCGAGTTCTCGTTTGGCGTGCATGTCGTGTCCGACAAGAAGCAGGTGGGCGACATCCAGAACGACCCCACACTGGCAAAGGACAAGGTGAAGACCTTCGACGAACTGTCGGCCGCGTTCGACGCCGTCGTGGTCAGCACCGGAACGCCACAGGCACGCGACCTCAAGATACCGGGACGCGACCTCAAGGGCGTCTACTTCGCCCTGGAGATGCTGTCGCAACAAAACCGCGTGCTGGCCGGACAGGAGTTTAAGAAGGACGAACTGGTCAACGCCAAGGACAAGGATGTGCTGGTCATCGGCGGTGGCGACACGGGTTCCGACTGCATCGGAACGGCCCATCGCCAGGGCGCGCGCAGCGTCACACAAATTGAAATCATGCCCAAGCCTCCCGTAGGTCCCGACGACCCGAAGAATCCTTGGCCCAACTGGCCGCGCACACTCAAGACCACCTCGTCACACGAGGAGGGTTGCGAACGCCGCTGGAACATCAACTCCCTGGAGTTTCTCGGCAAGGACGGCAAGCTGACGGGCGTGCGCGTGCAGCCCATCGACTGGAAGCCCAATCCCGAAGGCGGTCGCCCCATCATGGTGGAGGCCGGTAAGCCTGAGGTCATCAAGGCGCAGATCGTGCTGTTGGCCATGGGCTTCCTCAGGCCCGAGCAACCGCAGTTTGCCGGCAATGTCTTTCTCGCCGGCGACGCCGCCAACGGCGCGAGCCTCGTGGTGCGCGCCATGGCAAGCGGGCGCGACGCCGCCAAGAAGGTCGACGAGTATCTCAACAGCTAACAAGACAACATCCGGTCGACAACGGCTGGCCTTCAAGGCGGCAGCAACATGTCAACCGACGGACAACAACAGACGGTAACGGTTTTTCCTATCATTACTCGTTTGGGCATTCTCCCAGAGGTCAGTTGTGACCCGGGGAATGCCCTTTTTGATTGTTTCCACGTCACGTCTCCGCCCTTCGCCAGCCACACACCATCACCTCAAAATAATCGTCGAAAGACGCCTGCAAAGGCAATAATCAGCCGTGCGCGCTCGTTTAGATAGCATGCAGTGGACAGACAGAATACGACAGATGAAAATCATGCTGGTCGTCGCGGCCATCCTCATAGCCGCCGGCTCGCTCGTCGTGTCCCACTTCCTGACACGCGACCTGGAACAACAGGAGCGGTCGCGCATGGAGGTGTGGGCCGAGGCCATGCGAACGCTCAACAAGGCCGACGAGAACACGGACCTCGGACTGGTGCTGACGGTGCTCAACGAGAACAACACCATCCCCGTCATCGTGCTCGACGCTCATGGCAACGTATCCGACTTCCGCAACCTCAGCCTCAAGGCTGACAACTACGCCGACAGCCTCAAGCTGGCAAGCCAGGAGGGCCACAGGCTGCTGGCCGCCCACCGCAACATCCGCATCAACCTCGACGAGCAAGGCCACGACTACATCGATGTGTGCTACGACGACTCGCTGGTGCTCAAGCGGCTGGCCCTCTATCCCTACGTGCAGCTTGGCGTGGTGCTACTCTTTGTGGTGATGGCCATCATCGCCCTGCTCACCTCCAAGCGGGCTGAGCAAAACAAGGTGTGGGTCGGACTGTCCAAGGAGACCGCACACCAGCTCGGCACGCCCATCAGCAGCCTCATGGCATGGGTGGAGATACTCAAGGAGCAATATCCCAGCGACGACCTCATACCCGAGCTCGACAAGGACGTAAAGCGCCTGCAGCTCATCGCTGACCGCTTCTCCAAGATCGGCTCGCTGCCCGAACCGGTTCCCACCAGCCTCAACGAGGTCATGGACCACGTCATCGACTACATGGACCGGCGCACCAGCAAGCGCGTGAAGATGGTCAAGGACTTCCCCGACCACGACATCATCGTCAGCCTCAACGCCTCGCTCTTCGAGTGGGTCATCGAGAACCTATCGAAGAATGCCGTTGACGCCATGGGCGGCGAGTCGGGCACAATCACGCTGCATGTGGAGGAGACGCCCGCCAAGGCTGTCATCGAGGTGAGCGACACGGGCAAGGGCATCCGCAAGAAGGACCTGCACAACGTGTTCAAGCCGGGCTTCACCACCAAGAAACGGGGCTGGGGACTGGGCTTGAGCCTCGCCAAGCGCATCGTGGAGGAATACCACAAGGGGCGCATCTGGGTGAAGAGCTCGGAGGTGGGACGGGGCACTACCTTCCGCATCGAACTGAAGAAGGAACAGTCATGAACGCCGCCAACGGCTCATGTCAACAGAGAAGCCACGGCGCTCGCGTGTTCACGCACGAGAGCCGTGGCTTCTCTGTTGACATGATGTCCCAGCGCTGACGCGCTTAGGCCTTGCCGTCCTCGACCACCTTTCCGTCGAAGAGGCGCACCACGCGGTGGGCCATCTGCGCATCGCGCTCGTTGTGGGTGACCATGACGATGGTAGTGCCCTCCTGGTTGAGCTCGGTAAGCAGCCGCATCACCTCGGCGCCGTTCTTCGAGTCGAGGTTGCCCGTGGGCTCATCGGCGAGAATGATCTTCGGTCCGAACACCACGGCGCGCGCTATGGCCACACGCTGCTGCTGACCGCCCGAGAGCTGATGGGGAAAGTGCTTGGCGCGGTGCGCGATGTTCATGCGGCGCATCACCTCCTCCACTTTCGCCTTGCGCTCGGCCTTGGGGATGCCCAGGTAAGCCAGCGGCAGGGCGATGTTCTCCTCGACGTTGAGCTCGTCGATGAGGTTGAAACTCTGGAACACGAAGCCCACCTGGCCTTTTCGGATGGCCGTGCGCTCGTTTTCCTTGAGGCCCGCCACTTCCTTGCCTGCGAGCCAATACTGCCCGCTCGTGGGGTTGTCGAGCAGTCCGAGGATGTTGAGCAGGGTCGACTTGCCACAGCCCGACGGTCCCATGATGGCCACAAACTCGCCATCGTTCACTTCGAAACTAACCTTGTCCAGTGCAATGGTCTCCACCTCATCGGTGCGGAACACCTTGCATAAGTCTTTCACTTGTATCATCTTGTCTTTTTGTTTTATCTTGTTTTCGAATATTTATGTTTTCCGGTGGCGGGCGTCCGGCGCGTCAGCCGGCCAACCGCACATCCGGTCTTGTCACTCGTCCTTCAGGTATTGCACGGGATTCGACACAGCTACCTTGCGGCAGTTGACCACAATGGAGAGGCTGATGACAAGGAGTATGGCTATCGTCACGGCCAGGAAGCCCCATGGCGCGAGCGTGATGCGCACAGTGAAGTTTTGCAGCCACTGGGCGGCGATGAGCCATGCGCCCACGCAGCCCACGAGCACGCTGGGCAGTGCCACGCGCATGATGTCCTTGACAAACAGGCGGAGGATATCGCCCACCCGGGCGCCGTTGACCTTGCGGATGGCAATCTCCTTGCTGCGGCGTGCCACCTCATCGGACGAATAGCCTACCAGTCCGAGGATGGCGATGACGAAGACCACGATGCCTCCCACGAGGATGCCGTTGCGGAAGTTGCGCTGCGACACGTACTGGCTCTCATACTCCGAGGCATAGCTCACCAGCTTCACGTCCTTGCCGGGGAGCAACTTCTCCACGTTTTGTCGCACGGCAAGCATCGTCTCGGGTGTCAGCTCTTCCATCTTCAGCAGGATCTGGCCCGTGTTGCCCGAGGCCGAATAGAACACCATGCAAGGCTGGTCGGCCTTGCCGTTGGCCTGTGTGGCACCGCCCAGCTGTATGCTGGAGAACACGCCAACGATCTGCACAAACGAATGTTGGTCCGCGCAGTGCTCCGACACGAAGATGCGCTTGCCCACCACGCCGTCCTTCCATCCGGCTGTCTGGGCGAGCTTCTGGGCGAAGCGCTCGTCGACCATGACCTGGCGCGAGGTGTCGCTGCGGTCGGTGAAGAAGGAGCCTTGTGTGACCGGTATGTCAAGCATCTTGAAGAAATCATCGCCCACGAAGTAGAGGTCTTGCGCGTTGAACAGCTCCTGGTCGCTGCCGGGCAACGACACGTTGTTGCCCGAGCCGAACCAGCCGTCCAAGGGGAGGTAGGTGGCTGTGGACACCAGCGACACATGAGGGTCGCGGCGAAGCTCGTCGAGGCAACGGCGGCACTCGTCGTTCTGCAGGCCCTGCACGCTGAGGATGGCCACATGGTCGTACTTGTAGCCTGGGTCGATGTTGGTCATCTTGCTGTATTGCGCGCTGATGACCCAGAGCAAGCTCAACATCAGGCCCACGATGGCAAACTCGCCCGCCAGCAGCGCCAGCTTCCAGCGGCGGCGGTGCTCCGACCATCCGCGGAAGGCGCTGGTGACCGGTGTGCGCTGGAACAGCCAGCCCGGCACCACACCACCAATGAAGATGACGGCCACCACGATGGCCACGAGAATCCATGCGCCACGGTTGAAGAGCAGGGCGGCCACAGGGGCCGAGAGAAAGTCTTCGATGGTGCCCTTGCAGACAAACACCAGCAGGGCGGCCAGCGCCACCGACAGCGCCACGTGGACGATGGCCTCGGAGAGCGTCTGGGCATAGAGGTTGCCCTTCTCGGCGCCGAAGCACTTGCGCACGGCCATCTCGCGCGAGCGGCTCACGGTGTTGCTCACGATGATGAGCAGGTAGTTCATGACCGAGGTGAAGAGCAGCACGAAGGCCACGATGCTCAGGATCCACTTCATCATCTGGATGTAGGAGTCGCTGCAATAGTAGTCGTTGAGCGTCAGGAAGTCGACATCGACCTTGGCACCGGCCTTGGCCATGGCGGCCATGTCGATGTTGTCGTTGAGCATGCGGGTCATGTAGGGGCGCAGCTCGCTGATGTCGTGGCCCTTGGCCAGGCGCACATACGACCGGTAGCGGTCGTTGCCAACCCAATTGTCGGTGCCATCGTAGGTGAACTGCCCGATGTCCTTCATGGCCAGGAACGCGTCTTTGCCATGCATCGAGGAGCCCCATGGGAAGGCCTCAAACACACCACCGATGGTGAATGTGATGCCGGGTGCGTCGTCGATGGTGAAGCGACGACCGACAACGTTACCGCCAATGGTCTTGGCCAGGTCTGAGCTGACCATGACACAGTTTTTGGTGGAGAGCACCTTGCGGGCATCGCCGGCGAGGATGGGCCGCGGGAAGACGTCGAAGAAGCAACTGTCAGCCAGGACAATGCTCGACTTCACCGTCATCCCGTCGCCCTCCGCTCCCTTGGAGCTACCCTGCAGGCGCAACTGCGTGTCTTTGCCCCACTGGTTGGTGATGCGCGTGGCAGCCTCCACCATGGGCACGTATTTCTTGATGCCCGGCGCCCACGCTCCTGGCGTGTTGGGGCTGTCGCCCATGTCGCTCATGTCGCCCACCTTGTATTTCTCTATTACATGATAGGTGCGGTCGGCTCCAGCGAAATGGGTGTCGAAGGTCTGCTCATAGTAGATCTCGGCGATGATGACCGAGCTGATGGCCAGTCCGAGGCCAAGACACAGAATCTTGGCGAAGTTGTGCTGGCCACGGCGAGCCAGTCCTGAAAAGGCTTTTGTGAAATAATTCATGTCCAATGCTTTTTTCGGTATATCGTGTGTGATGTGTTGTCTGTTATGTCAAAGGCCAATGCGCCGGGGTCAGTGCTTGAGCACGAGCGTCTGGTTGTCCTTGAAGGCCTCGTATCCGCTGGTGATGACGCGCTCGCCGGGCTCCAGGCCCTCGATGACCTCATAGTATTGCGGGTTCTGCCGCCCGATGGTGATGTTGCGGCGATAAGCCTTCTTGCCGCTCTTGTCGAGCACAAAGATCCACTGTCCACCCGTCACGCTGTAGAACGTCCCCTTGGGTATGAGCACGGCGCGCTTCGACTCGCCAAGCTGCAGGTCGACATAGTAGGTCTGTCCGGTGCGTATGTTCTGGGGCCGCGCGCCACGGAACACGAAGTCGATCTTGAACCGCCCGTTGGTCACTTCCGGATAGACCTTGCGCACCTCGAGGGTGTAGCGCTTGCCGTTTTGCTCGAAAGTTCCTGTCAGTCCGGGGTGCACACGGTCTACATAGTGTTCGTCCACCTGGGCCTGCACCTTGTAGTCGGAGAGGTCGTTGATGACACCTATCTTCTGTCCGGGCTGTATGTTCTGGCCCAGTTCGATGTCGAGCTGGCCCACCTCGCCGTCGATGGTGGAGCGCACGTCGAGCTTGGCCTTGCGCTCACGCACGAGCTGCACGTTGCGCTGCATCGACTCGAGGTTGTCGGCCATCTGGCTCATCTGCGCGCGGCGCAGCTGTGTGCTCTTCTTCAGGCGTTGCTTGATGAGGGTGTTTTTCTGCTGGGCGAGCCTGTATTCCTCCTGTGCCTTGAGATAGTCCTCGCGCGAGTTGAGCTGTTCCTTCTGCAGGGCGCGCTGGTGGTCGTAGGCGCGTTTCTTCGAGGTGACATCCATGTCATACTGGGCGGCCTCGGTCTTGTTGTTGAGCATGTCCTGCTCGAGCGACAGCTCGGTGTTGCGGAGCATGTCCTGCTTCTCTGCCAGTTCGCTCTCGGCATTGAGGATCTGCAGGTCGAGGTTGGAGTTGCTGAGCCGCACGATGACATCGCCCTTGCGCACATGGGTGCCCTCCTCCACCACTTTCTCGAGCACCACGCCGCCCTCCTCGGGCGAGATCTGCACTACCTGGATGGGGGCCACACTGCCGTCGACCGACACATAGTCGTCAAACTGGCCGCTGGTCACGTCGCCGATGTTCAGGCTCTTGGCGTCTACGTTGAGCGAGGAGCTGAAGTTGCCCAGCGCCAGCCACAGCACCACTGCCACAAACACCACGCCGCCTCCGATCCAGGGCCAGTACTTACGGGGCAGGGCATATTTCTTTTTCTCTATCTTGATATCCATTGTCGTATGTTGTTTTGAATAGTTGTTATATGGGTTTATGAGATATATCGTGAGTGACCTGTCGGCCTATTGGCCGAGATAATCCACCAGGCGGCGCTTCATGACGAGCAGCAGGTGCGACTGCAGGAGCTTGATGCGCGACTGCAGGAGAGTCTGCGCAGCCGTGTGCAGGTCGAAGGTGGAGAGCATGCCTTCCTCAAACTTACGGCTTGAGAGGTGGTAAGCCAGCGAGTCGGCGGCCACCTTGCGCTCCATCTGCACCACCTCGCGGCGATAGCCTGCCAGGTCGGCCTGGGCTTGCGCGCGGTCGTCGCTGAGCTTGCGGCGCGCGTCGTCGAGGTCGAGCTGGGCCTTCTGCCACTCGCTCTTGGCCCTGCGCACCGACCGCCAGCGGCTGGGGGTGAAGAGGGGAATGGAAAGTGACAGGTAGACGTATTCGCCGAGATTGTTTTTCATCTGCGAGCCGAATCCGGCCGCACTGCCACTTCCTTGAGAGAGATTACGGTAATAGTTGGTCTGCACGCCCCCGCCGAGGGAGAGGCTGGGCAGCAGGTTGCCCTTGGCCATGAGCCAGGCATACTTCAGGTCTTTCACTTTCTGCTTCTCCAGCTCTACGCTGAGCTGGCCACGCCCGGCGGCTTCCCAGGTACCCACAGGTGTCTCGTCGGTGAGGCAGAGGGTGTCGGCCACAGGATAGTTCATCTCGCTCTTGAGGGCCATCAGGGCCAGCCGGGCCTGGTTTTGCTGGTGCAGCAGGTTGTAGTCGTCTTCCGCCACTTGGCTCTCCATCTGCGCCACGTCGGGGCGCGACTTCTCGCCAAGCTCGAAGAGACGCTGTGTCTTGAGCAGAAGGGCGCGGCTGTCGGCGAGCTTCTCCTCGGCGAGAGCCACACTCTTCTGGTTGTATATGGCATCTACAAACTTCGTCATCACGGCCAGCGCCTTGTCGTCGGCCTCCTTCTGCAGCGTCGTGGCGGCGTAGGCACGGGCGTTCTTGGCGCGGCGGAAGGCGTTGAGCGTCTGGCCGCCGTCGAAGAGGCTGACCGATGCCTCCACCGTATAATAATTATTAAAGGTGGTGATGGTGTTGTACGTGTTGGTCTCAGGGTCCACATTGCGACCCCAGGCGTATTGTCCGCTCACCTGCCCACTCACGGTGGGCAGGAAGTCGAGCGCGGCCGTGCGGGCGTCGCTGTGGCTCTGCGTGAGCTCGATGCGACTGCGGCGCACGTTGTTGGCGTGGCTCACGGCATAGCTGACGCAACTGTCGAGCGTCCAGGTGTTCTGGGCGGTGGCGGCCGCGCAGGCCAGCGTCAGGATAAATGTGCTAATCGTTCTTTTCATACGTTTATCCTAACGCCAAAGCCGTGCCAAAAACGCAACAGATTGAAAATAAGTATTTTACAGAAAATCCACCTTTTGACTACTGTCCAATTATTGGACAACACCGTACAGAAAATGGACACGATGCATAGTCTTTGACGCCACCTATCAACATTTTGTCGTGCGCCAGCACGGACAAACCTGGCACCCGGAGAGCCTCTCTCCTCGATGCCTCGATCTCGCCATCAACAACAGACTGCACAACACATAGGGACGGATCATCTGCCATCTTCACAGGGGACTGAAACCACAGCTATATATATTGTCATGTTTTTTGTCGCAAAACTTTGTCACGGATGACGGTTGAAATAGAACGCGAAAATGGCTTTTTTCGCCGGTCGCGACGAGATTTGCATGGGGTAATTTTGCGATAAAGGGTATTTTATGTTGCGATATACC